>WNGK01004569.1_pt1 | contig 46494 bp, 44 predicted proteins | sample 5400601 | NCBI WGS metagenome assembly WNGK01 (sample SAMN13153376, study PRJNA577476) | soil metagenome | isolation source: 60 cm soil or saprolite under Garry oak tree replicate 1 | place: USA:California | collected 2016-06-15 | reverse complement strand
GCGACACGCCGGAGATCATTGCCGAAGCGGCCGACGTAATGCACAAAGACCTTGCGGGGATTTTAGCCACATCTCATAGCCAAGCTTTTTATGTGCAGTCAGCATACCGTCTGCCACTCGCTAATAAGGTGTGGAAACCGTACCATCGCGGCTATCCCCTCCGTTGATGCGCAGTGCAACCTTTCGGGAAGAAGTCAGAACACCCCCGCGGTGGCACTGATCATTTGGTGATGCAGCTTTCTTGAAGGCCGTCGCTCGATTGCGAAATGCACCACGGCAGGACCAAAAAGAAATTTAAAATGCCTCTGTGACTTCCGTGAGCTCTGTGGTGAAATTGTTGAACATTATTCCGGGGAGGCACACGATGAACGGATTCCTTCGACACATCGCTCTGGCGGCCCTCTTGGCTATCGTCATTCCCGCGCTGGCAAGCGCCGAGGTCTCGCGGGTCGCGATTACCGCGCGTCGCGATGTCGCGGGCGGGCGGTCGTTCGGGGCGGCCGGTTCCTATGAACGCATGAGCGGAAAGGTCTATTTTCTGGTCGATCCGGGCAGCCGGCGCAATCAGGTCATCGCAGATCTGGACAAGGCGGCGAAGAACGCCGCCGGCAAGATCGAGATGTCTGCCGACCTGGTCATCTTCAGGCCGCGTGACCCAAGCCGGGGCAATGGAATTGCGCTGTTTGACATCGTGAACCGCGGCGCGACTGTCGTGCTGAACAACTTTGACGGACCGACGACGAACACGCCCGAGGGGGAGGTTGGAGACGGATTTCTGCTCGCCCGCGGCTACACGATCGTGCAGGTGGGGTGGGAGTTCGATGCGCGACGCGAAGGGGCGGTTCGGATTGACGTCCCTGGCGCAGCAGGCGTTACCGGTCTGGTTCGCGCAACGTTCATCCCGAACAACCGGAATGCGACTGCGGTCGGCGACCTGGCTGGCTACACGCCGAGCGACCCGGCTTCGCCGAAAAACACGCTGAGTGTCCGCAATGCGCTGGGCGCCGAGTGGACTGCCATTCCGCGCGCGAAGTGGCAGCTCTCGGGCAACACCGTAACACTGGAAGGCGGCTTCGAGCCCGGCCACACCTACGAGCTTGCGTATGTGGCTGAGAATCCACCGATCGCGGGGCTCGGATTCGCTGCCGTGCGAGATGCGGCCGCGTGGGTGAAATACGCGTCCGACGCCGCAGTGTCAGCCAAGTACACGTTTGCGTTTGGATCGTCGCAGACCGGCCGCTGGCTGCGCGACTTCCTCTACGAGGGCTTTAATACGGACGAGCGTGGCCGCCAGGTCTTCGACGCGGTGATCCCGCACAAGGGCGGCGCCGGAGGCGTCGGGCTCGACGTGCGGTGGTCGACGCCGACCTCATTGTTGATGGAAACGGCGACCCATTTTCCGTTTTCAGATAGAAAGCAGCGCGATCCGGTGACGGGCATCGCAGAGGGTCTCCTCGAGAACGCCCGCGCAAGCGAACATCAGCCGAAAATCTTCTACACCTACACCGACACCGAGTACTGGGAACGCAGCGTGGCATTGACGCATTTGACGCCTGATGGATCGAAGGACGTTGCGCCGCCAGACAATGTCCGTCTGTACCACTTCGCCGGAAGCCCGCACAACATCGGCAGCTTCCCTCCCGCTGTAACAAATGGTGAGGCGACGGACAATCCTTTCGATTATCAAGTCTCGATGCGAGCTTTGCTTGTCGCCATGGAGAAGTGGGTCCGCGAGGGCACGGCGCCGCCACCGAGCCGATATCCGCGTCTACAGGACGGCACACTCGTGCGCGCCGCCGACGTCGCATTTCCGAACGTGCCTGGTCTCAGCTCGCCGAAAAAAATGGCGGCGGGATCTCGCGGAGTCAACCGGTTGCTGCTGAAAGATGGAGGACCGGGCGCGCCACTGCCATTGCTCGTTCCGCAGGTGGACCGCGACGGCAATCCCTTGGGCGGCCTGCGGCTCCCTGACATCACCTTGCCGTTGGCCACCTATACTGGCTGGAATTTCCGCAAGGTCTCGATCGGCGGGAGCGAGCAGGTCTTTCCTCTGATCGGTGCATACGTTCCGTTTGCGGCCACCAGGGCCGAGCGTGAGCGCACGCACGATGCGCGTCTCTCACTTGAGGAGCGCTATCCGTCGCGCGACCAGTATCTGAAGATGGTGCAGGAGGCGGGCGCCTCGCTCGTCAAGGACGGCTATCTGCTTGCCGACGATTTACCATCCGTCGTCAAGCGAGCGGGCGAACATTGGGATCTGCTCGTGCGGCGCGCCGGCGCGACCACCACACGCGCGGAGCGGTAACGTGACGCTGTATTATGGACTTGATTTTCGACATCGGGGGGTAGGCATGGTCAGAACGATTCAATGCATTGCAGGAATTGCTTTCTGGGTTGCATTCACATCGATCGCAATGGGTCAGCAACGAGGCGGGCCGGACACCTCTCAAGTGCTGCAGCAAATACCCGCGTCAAGCACCGCCATGCGATCTTATCTTTTCGGAAACACCGCGCCTTCGCGGCGCGTGCAGGCACGAACGGAATCCGCCGGTCGTGAGGTGATAACAGAAACCACTGAGGTGCCCGGAACAGATGGGTTGTTCAAGACACTTATCGAAAGCATCACGGAAACGGTAGGTACTGGATCTGTTTCGGTGCACACCAAACGTGATGTGTTCGGAACTGACGCGGACGGCCGGGCGAAATTGATCCAGACGACGCAGGCTGATCAAGAGACGCTCCCAGACGGAACATCCCGGACCATGGAAAACACATGGACCGCTGATTTGGATGGCCATCTTGGGTTGTCGCAACGTCAGCTTCAGGAGACAAAGGCGGTAGGCCCCAACGTGAAGGAGACGAACGTAACCATTTATCGGCCGGGAATAAATGAGGCCCTGCGTGAGGCGGAGCGCGTTCAGCAGGCGGAACGGAAGGTATCACCGGATTTGCTCCAGAATGAAATCACACGTTTTGTTCTCGATAGCAATGGACGATGGCAAGCAATCGAGACGCGAAATCGGGAAGTCCGCACGACTGGATCTACTGAGAGTATCGAGGAAGAAACTGTCCAGCGTCCCGACGCTAGCAGCGCGCTCAAGCCGGCTGAGAGGAACGTGACCCGGCGGTCGATGGTCAATGGGCAGAATCAAATCCTGACTGAAATCTATTCCCAAGCTATTTCAGGATCGGTTGGCGGTTTGGATAGCCAGTTGGAATTGAACGAGCGACTTCGTATAACTACCGTCACTACGCCTGATGGAGGTCGGCAAACCATCCAGGAAGTCGAACGTCGGAATCTCGCAGCTCCGAATGACCCACTTCGGGTGATCGAACGGACAGTCGAAACTGTTCGTCCAATCGGCCTCGACCGATGGGAGACACAGCGCCAGGTGTTCGCACTGGACGGGAATGCCCGGCTTGTACTCGCCGTCGCGGAGATAGGAGACGCTGCCGCGCAGCGTTAGGTCTTTTCCTGGCGGGCCGTTAAATAACCGTCTGTTCGACGCGCCCTTGGCGCTGGCCGAACAGCCCCACCGGATCAAGTACCGGCATCTAACCAGGTGACCAACCCGCAAAACCGGTGTCGCAGGTTTCCACCGATGTACTACTAATGAAACAGGGAGTCGAAATCCATCGTGATTCCGGCCTGCGCCCGAATGTCCTTCTCCTTGATGAGTTCCGTCCTATTGGACCATGTGATTGAAAGCGGAATTTTCATTACGGCGCCCGCGGGAATCGAGAGTTTGCCCTGAACAATGCCGATGTGACCCTTCGTACGGAGCAGCGTTGCGGCAGTGCCGGGCAAGACGATGCTGGAGCCGGGGGCGATGTTGTCCGGACCAATGGCAATCAGGGCATCGTTCTTCATCCATTGGTAATAACCGGCAAACGTCGCCACCGCGTAACCGAATTTCGGGATCTGACTGAGGCGACGGTCGAGTTGACCGGCAAGCTGCACGTCGCGCAATTGCGCCCCCTTCGCGCCGGCTGGAAGCGAATTGTAGAAGGTCGCCGCCGCATTGACCGTGATCAGAGTCGGAAAGTTTGTCGGCTGATGGGAGTAAATGAACCGGACATTGGACGTGGAGAACTGGCCTTGCGGATACTGGTTCGTATATTCGACCGACATCTTATGGCTCTGGATTTTCTGCAGCAAGTCGTCCCGCACCGTGAAATAGTTCGTGTATGCCCGACGAAGATCCAGGATGTTCTGCCGGAAATTTGGATCCTTAGCCTTCATGATTTCAATCAACAGGTCGAGTTGCTTCTCAAGCTCCAGCCGGAAAGCCCGTTCGTCGCTCGTCATCCGAAGAGCGGCGTTTGCGGCCTGATTCCAACTGTTGTAGGAATCGTCCTCCACCGTCTTATCGAACACACCCTGTACCGCTGCGGGCAAGGCTTTTGTAGCCTCATTTTGACGGAGCTCGGCGATCGCGCCCCTCCAACTTGTGAGATAGCCCGGATCGTCCAAATTGTTCGATGGTGTGACGTCAAATCGAATGCCCCAGTTGGCCAGCCGAAAGTCGTGGCCGAACAGTTCGGTGATGATCGGCATCGCAGCCGGAGCGGAGGCGGCCGGATTCAAAGGCGTCGCCATGGCAGTACCCGTGGTGGCACGGATGTTCTCAAAGGAAGTGGAAGCGGAAAAGCGGCGCAGATGGCGACTATCTGGACGACAATTCGCCTCGTCGAGCACGGGGCAGTACGGGAACTGCTGCTCACCGAACACCATGCGCGACACTCCCAGCAAGTTGGCGCGAAGTGTTGTGGTCGCGCCGGTGTTCTGCTGAAGGATGCCACCGTACTCCACACCAATACCAAGGACGGCGGGCGCCGCCACGCGGGAAAGCAATGAAGTTGTTCCCGCGGGACCAGTCGTGCTTCCGACCAGTTTGTTCAGCCGCAAAGCGCTTACCGCGTCCAGCAAATTCTTGAGGTCGGCGCGATCGTCACCCAGCTTCGCGTTCACATAGTCAGCAAAGGTGCGTTGACGTATAAGGGGAAGGATGTTGTCGACTTCCTGAACGGTGCGATTCGCGGGGGCTTTACCAAGAAAATTGAGGTTACCTCCGGCTCCGGCCAGATAAAAGTCGATGGGACTGGTCTGGGCAAAAGCGGCCAATGACATCAATATCAGCATCAGGGCGGAGCCACAAGAACGAGAGAGACTCACCGCCGCGCCGGTCATGACGAAACTCCCCGGACCACATAGCCGCGGCCCGGATTTCCCGGGTCGAAGAAGAAGGTGTCGACTATTTGCCTATCGCCACTCCCGCAGTCCTCTATCACCTGAAGGAGAGCGCCCGGCTTCGAAGCCTCAACCAGGAGACTCAGCCGTTTGGGACCAGCCTTGACCGTGAACTCAAAGGGTTCCTCCTCGTCGATCGGGTCGCCGGCGTATTGAATGTGAAGGATCTCCGCGTTGACTCCAGACGGCCCCTTCAAGGAAATGGTTATCTTGCATCCGGGCTTGGCCAGGAATCGTTCTTTTCCCGTCGCACTGAGAGTGAGGCAGCAAGGCATGGATTCTCCTTTCGAGTAAGTGAGCTTTAACAACGCGCCTACGTAAAAAGATCCAGCCAGGTAGTGGCGCCGTCCGTCACAAGGCAATGCCCGCAAAACTCAAAACATTTCACGCGCTGATGTAACGTCAGGGCGGCATCGGGGTCGAAGCACGGCTCCGAGGCATGGATTTCATCCGCTGAAATGTTTTAACCGATCGCGTCATCGCTAAGCAGGACTGCCTTCCTGGGCCGCCAAGCGTCGCTGCTATTGTCGGCTCCGCGAAGGCTGCAGCCATTCTCCAGCACTGGGCGAACGGAAGGTGATTCCAATGACCAACAGCCACGCAGCGCGGCAGCCGACGCAACAACCTCGAAGCACGATGAGCAGAGTCAGAGTCCACGACCGCTCCTGCTGAATACTCTAATGATTCTGGCACTGGGTGTGGGTCTTAGCGGGTGGCTCCTGCGATACACCGGGTGGTTTGCAGCCTTTGGCGGACTGCTGGCACTGAGTGGCGTTTTTTCGTGGCTCGCGGTGATGGTCAAAATCTTTCCTGAACGGGCGTTCAATATCCTGCAGGAGAGCGTCTACAGGTCGCTGTTTGCCAAGCAAGTTACACGGGCTGGTGCGCTGATCATGGTCGGAATGTTGCTGCTTTTCAGCTTCGTCGGTGCGATTCGGCTGCAACCGCTGCCTGAGGGCCGCAGTCGCTCGTTCTATGTCTATCGAGCGGGCGGACCGGAACCGGTGATTCCGACGGAATCCTTACCGGACGCTTCGCTGCGGATTCCAGTATGGACCTCCTTTTGGAATCCATCCGTTTTCACGATCAAAGTCCTCGGTTATCCGGAGAAGACCGTACGAATCTTTCCGTGGGAGTCTGAGGCGGTTTACGTCCCCACATCCTTCTACAGGCGTGTCGTGCTCGTCAAACCCAGCCTGTATACCATCCAGTCTGTAGGCGACAGCGGCTCACTGACCATCAACGTCGACGGCCGAGCGCTTGCTCGTGTTGGTGACTACGACGGCACCGCCTTCTGGATCGGCTGTACTGAGGATGTAAGGATTCCGGATCGGGTTGTAGCCACAATGCACGCCGAGCTTCTTGCGGCTAAGGAACAACTGCTACGCGACCTCAACTCGGAAGCCGGGAACGGGAGGCCAGGGCAAGCAACTCCGGAGGGGAATGCGATAGCCGCTACTAAGCAGGAGCTGTTTTGGGAGTCGAAATGGCTCTATCCCATTTCACTGGATCGAAAGGAGCTTTCGAGTGCAAAGGAGATTGCGCTAGTGTTCTCGAAGAACGAAAAGACAGTAACCTTCCGATTCAGTATCCAACCTTTGCGCGAACCCGACGAATTCGTACAACTTGTCGATTTTGGGAGTTTACCTCCGGCGATCATGACGCGTCCGCACCACGGCTAGACCTTCTGTTGAAGCAGGAAGATATCGGGTTTTACTTGACCGTGGAACTGAAGGTTCAGAACGACACCGATTACACACGCAGATTCCCGTTACGAAACTCCGCAAGCACGGTCTCCAACCCACTGAGCTGCGACAAATGGCCGACGCTAGTTGCCGACGGCGTGCTCAATGAAACCAAGATTGACAGCTTTCGCCACGCTCTCGACGAGAACGTTACATTGGGGACCGAAGCCCAACCGGTGGGCAAGCTCGAGGCTGTGCTTCCGCTGGATATCGGGAGGTTCCCGGAATTCCTGCGAATCGGCAGTGTGAGGATTACGTTCTGGAAGAGTGGCATTGGTTACCAGACGGTTGAATCCAGCTCCATTGATTGCGTTGAATATCCGGAAAAGCGCTTCAATGCCATCAAGGTGAAGCACGTCCGCCGCATTACCGGGCCCAATCAGTCCATCCCCGTGTCCGATAATGACAACTTCAGCGAATTGCAACAAAACCGCTTCAGCGTCGGCGCAAGGCTTTCCTTCGACATCGTCTGTAGCGGCCCAAGCCCGGTGATCATCCAATGAACACACAGCAAACAAGGCGAATCGCGCAGACAGCCCTCGTGATCGTGCTCGGGGCGGTCGCCGCAAGTTCCATCGGCGTTGCGCAAAGCGCCAATGCAAGAGAAGAGCGTTCCAAAAGCGCACTGCTGGAGGCCGCTTCCCTGCAGAGCAATGCAAAAGGGGAGCGACGAATAGAGAACCGCGCGGAGGCGGACCGTTTGTTGCGCCAAGTTCTCGTTGAAGGAACGACCGAGCAGAAGGCGCTTGCTGCCAACAATCTCGGAGCGTTGCTGCATGAGGACAATCGCAACGGCGAGGCCGTGGCCGTGTTCAGAGCAATTCCATTCGATGCACTCAAACCCGAACAGGCTGTTGTCTACCGTTACAACTTCGCACGCACGTTGCAAGCCACCGGTGAGCAGTTAGCTGCCTACGACCAATTTGTCGAAGCCATCAAGCTGCAATCAACTTTATCGATCGCCGTGGAAGCCGCCTTTAAGATCAATGAGGAACTCGGTCCCACACGACTCGGCAATGTTCGCGCTCTGGTGGAGCTGTTGCTGGAGAGAAACCAGATCGGCACCGCAGGAGAACGGACGAAATATTTTCTGAATCGCTGGGCCAATCATGGCGCAGACCAGCAATTGTTGGCCGAACTGGTCCACTACTACGTGGCTGCCGGAATCACCGCTCAGGCGTTCAATGGCGGGGTAGTTCTCAAAGGCGCAAACCAGCAAACAGAGTGGCAGTTCCTGACGACACTGGCCAGGAAAGCACCCCAACTGCAGGGTCCAATCAACGGCATCGGCCGGGCCTACTTGTGCCAACAGGATAAGTGCGTCGACCCGAACGGCCGCCAGGTGCTTCAGTTCGTTCAGATGTTCAACCGCGCGGAGGCGGAAAAACTGTTTCCCTACTGGACGCAACTACCCTGGCAGCGGGAACCTTTCTCGCGGCTGTTGAAGATGCTCGGCGACCACTGGGCACTGCAGCAGAACCGCCGCGAGGCGCTGGTTCGCTACACGGCGGCTTGGTTCGTGAACCCGAATAATACGGAAGCTGCATTGTTCATGGCCACGATTCTTAGAGAGGACGGCCGGGCCTATGATCCGCAAAGCCGCCTGTACAGTCAACTGACGCAGGCATACGAGGCGAAGAACGCATTTGAAAAATTTGTCGGGATACTCACCAAACCTTTGCCTGGAGGCGGTGATGTCGCAGCGAAGTCTGTCCTGGCGCGCGAGACCAACGAAGAAATCGAGCAGATCATGCAGATCTACCTCTTGCTCGGATCCGCTCAGAACAATCACAGACTCTCGGTTCTACTGCAGGCAGCCAGAGCTGAGGATCGACTGCAGCAGCGCACCAATGCCGAGGTTGCTCCGGGACTTCATGTCGAATTGGGAAACGCATATGCTCGTGTAGGCGATGTTGACGAAGCCAAGCGCCAATACTCCCTGGCGATCGACGCGTTCCAACGCAATGGGAATCTGGAACTAGCCGAGTCGATTCGAAGATCTCTTCAAGGGCTTGCCGCAGGCCGGCGGAAATAACGAACTTGGCTAAATGAAATTGATTGGTTCGAACGAAGGCGAAAACCGACAATTTCTCAATAGCGCCCTGCCTACATCATCGCGCGGGCTCAAACCAAGGACGCGGATTTTGTACACTCGATGCTCGGATGCAGCCAAGGACCGTCCGAACCGAAATCACTTTTCGGGCTCCGGCCACTTCTCTTTCTTGTCCTGCCTTGGAGCCACCAAATGAATTTTTCATCTTTCCCATCTCGTCGAGAAACGCGATGCACGCGGGTAAAGCTCGCTCAAGTGAGCGGCGGCAGAAGGTCGCTGACCTGCTATAATCAGCGCGCAATTACTTTCTGTTCATCTTTGAAAGTGATGCATCGATGCCGTCCTGGAGCCGATTGATAGGGAGCTTGAACATGGCAAAACGTCTGATTTTGCGGCTGTTGGGTCTGTTGCGTCCGAACGGGGCACAGGCACAGCAGAGTGCGGCTCAGACTCAACAAAGTCATCTTGAGCTTTATTTTGCCGCATCAAAAGGCAACAAAACTGCCTTGAACCAGCTAAGAGTCCGTGCGGAACAGGGCAATGTTGATGCGCAGTTCGACTTGGGATTCATGTACCAAAACGGCGATGGCGTGCCCAAAGATTCGGCACAGGCAGCCCAGTGGTATCGCAAGGCAGCAGAACAGGGTTTGTCAGGTGCGCAGAACAGCTTGGGCGTGATGTACGCCAACGGCAATGGTGTGCCCAAAGATTCGGCACAGGCAGCCCAGTGGTATCGCAAGGCAGCGGAACAGGATTTGTCAGCTGCGCAAATCAACTTGGGATTGATGTACGAAAACGGTGAGGGCGTGCCCAAAGATTCCGCACAGGCAGCCCAGTGGTATCGCAAAGCAGCGGAACAGGGAGATTCAACGGCCCAGTTCAACTTGGGATTGATGTACTACACCGGTGAAGGCGTACGCAAAGATTCCGCACAGGCAGTCCGGTGGTATCGCAAGGCGGCACAACAGGGTCTTGCGGATGCACAGTACAACTTGGGCGTAACGTACTACACCGGTAAAGGCGTGCCCAAAGATTCCGCACAGGCAGTCCAGTGGTATCGCAGGGCGGCGGAGCAGGGATATGCAAAGGCGCAGTACAACTTGGGGTTGCTGTACCGCAACGGCGATGGCGTGCCCAAAGAGTTGGTAACTGCTTACATGTGGTTCAGCCTAGTTGCGGGGCAAGGCATCGAACCAGCAAAGACAAACAGAGATAGCATTGAAAAACTGATGACCGCCAACGAAATTGCCGAAGCCCAGCGCCTGAGTAGAGAGTGGAAACCCAAGGGACCACCCGCTCTCCTTCACTAGCTAATTTCGACCCGATCCACCCGGCCCGGCCTACCGCAAAGGGCAATGCCAGCATTCGCATTAACGATCAATGGCGCATCTGTTTCGAATGGCCTGAGAAATCTCCGGGTCCTCTCACCAACTCAGTTTCAAACCGAGTTGAATCTGCCGCGACGTAGTGGCGGTTGTGGTGATAGCCCCGGCTGAGCTGGCGGGAGCTCCCGTAGGGGTCAGCATCACGAGGTTGGGGATACCAAAGTTGGTTCGGTTCAGCAGGTTGAAAGCCTCCGCCCGAAACTGCAAGTTCGATCCTTCCGTCAAGCGCGTGGTTTTGAACATAGAAAGATCGACGGTCTTCAGCGCGGGGCCGGTCAGGACATTGCGGCCGACATTGCCATAGGTTCCCGCCGGCGGGAGGGTGAAGCCGGTGGCATCCACCCAATGTTCCGGTGTCCGCAGGTAGACGTCCTTCAACGTTCTACCCGGAGCCATATTGGGTCGATCGGGCATGTTTGTATCCCCATCGCGCGACTGATTAAACCCAAGTATCGGAGTGAATGGGAAGCCGCTCTGCAAGTTGACGATCGTGTTGAGCTGCCAGCCGCTCACCAGCTTGTCGGCGACACCTTGGACGCCGTTCAAGAATGGCTTTCCCTTCCCAAGCGGCAATTCATACATGCCATTCAAGCTGAACCGATGCCGGACATCAAAAGCGGACAGGCCATAATCTCGCTTCCGGTCCTCCGGGTCCATGATCACGCCGATCTGGCCGCCGGCTTGAGTTCCGGTGATCGCAGAGGCATTATCCAGGCTGCGTCCGTAGGTGTAGTTGGTCCGCAAAGCCAATCCACTGCGAAAGCGGCGATTCACGTCTACAAAGACACCATTGTAATTGTTGATGCCGGAAGTAAAGAAAATTCCCGCGCTGCCCAACTGGGGATTGCGGCGAACCACCGGAGTTGGGAAGAACTTGGTTCCAGCCGGCAGACCCGCCGGGCACGGCGATGCCGGGCAGATAGTGGGGAACGCCTTATTGGCATCTCCGCGCAGCACCTCATGGTAGCCGCGCGATCCGATGTAGCCCACCCGGAGACTTATGTTGTCGGGTAGGGCTTGCTCGATTTCAAAGTGATAATTGAATACGGTTGGGGTATATGGGTCTTGCTGGATTCCCAGGCGGCCGCCCCCCGGCGTGGCGCTCGCCAGCGATGTTACTCCTGGCACGATCTGCAAGGGAAAGGGGACATTATTGGTAATCTGCGAAGCCCCCGCAATGGGAGGAACATTGATGCAGCACCAACCCACGTTGTCCAGCAGATTGTAGGCCATGCCGAAGCCGCCCCGAACGCTCGTTTGGCCTTTCCCAAAGGGGTCCCAAGCCACGGCCGCGCGGGGCCCAAAGAGCCGCGTGGCGCGGTTTGTGGGGAACAGCGAATCGCCAATCCTCGGCTGGGTGAGCAGGACCCCGTCTGGTCCCTGAGTGAAGCTGGCGGCCAAGTGATCATTGGCGTGGTAGCCGTTCGAAAACTCGTGACGCAGCCCCAGACTCAAGGTGAGGTTGGACCTGAGCTTCATGGCGTCTTGCACAAACCAGGCTCCCATCCAAACTCGGAAGGGAATCGCCGGTGACGGCGCCGTTACCTGAAACAGCGACGGTTTGCCCTGCAGGAAGCTCAACAGCGTGGGGAAGTTGACCTGCCCATAAGTTCCGCTCAGGTCGGTGCTCTGAAGCCGTTCCAACCAGCCTCCCAAGGCGACCGAGTGGATCCCCTTCGTGAGGCGAACAGTGTCTTGATAGGTGAAGATGTTGTCCACATTGAGTTGGTTGTGTCCCGTGTTCGGTCCGGAACCGGCAGGGGTAATGACGGTACTGCCCTGCGCGCCCCCTATGTTGATTTGCCCCGGCGGTTTTCCAACGACGAATGGTTCTACCCCTGCGGGCGATACGGATACGGAATAAAAGTAGCGGAACCACACACGCGAGAATCCGGCGGTGAAGTTATTCACCATAGTGGGAGAAAAGATATGGGTGTCCGACAGGCTGAGAACCTGGGCTCTTTCCAGGTTATTCACCAGGCTGAACGGATTTTGCCCTGTCCCGACATTGTCTCCGTCGTCTATGGTATAGGCGGCGTTGAAGGTATCTTTGCCCGACAAAATGCGATCGACCCGCACGATTCCGAAGTCTTCCCGCACCGGATTCGGAGTTGTGTTATAGGAATAGGCTGCACCTCCACCCAGATTGGGGCCGTTGGGCTCAGGCCATAAGGCGAAGTACGGCGCAACCGCCGGATTAAAGTCGGGGATGCGCTGATAGACTCCGTTAGCATCCGGCAGCAGCCCCTTCCGCGCCTGCGCGTCTGGAACAATGGCGACTTTGGTCAGGGTCCACGCCTGACGGAACCCTTCGTAGTTTGCAAAAATGAACGTCTTGTCCTTTTGTATTGGTCCGCCCGCCGAGCCACCGAACTGATTTCGCCGGAACGGGGGGATGCGCGGGTCAGTCGGCCGGACCGTGCGGTCAAAGAAGTTCCGTGCGTCGAGGGCGCTGTTGCGCAGGAACTCGTACGCAGAGCCGTGGAAGGCGTTGGTGCCGGATTGCGTCACGATGCCGACCTGCCCGCCGGCCCGGTGGCCAAACTCGGCCGCGTCCATGTTGGGGACGATGTTGAATTCCCGCACCGCCTCAATCCCGAGCAACTGTCCGCTCACACCCCCCGGAGTCGAGCTAATGGCGTTGCTTCCGCCGGGGTATTCCACTCCGTTCCACAAGAAAATGTTCTCGCCGGGGCGTCGGCCGGCCACCGAGAAATAGTTCCCCGGCCCGGTGCTGCTGGAGGTGGTTTGCTTGATCGCGCTTGAATTCACCATCACCGGGTTGAGTGAAATCAGGTTATCGAAGCTGCGGCCATTGAGAGGCAGATCTTTAACCTGCCGTTCGGCAACCAGCCCCGACACTTGCGACGTGGAAGTATCCACCAGCGGCACTTCGCTCGTGACCGTCACCTGCTGCGTGATCTCGCCGACCTGAAGCGCGGTATTTAAGACGAATTCCTGCCCCACCACCAACTCAATGTCCACGGCCCTGCTCTGAAAACCCGGGCAGGAGACCTGGACCCGGTATTTGCCGGGAGGCAAGTCCGGAATGGAAAACAATCCCGCCTCATTGCTCCCGGCTGTCCGCCGGAGGTTCGTCTCCGTGCGGATCGCTGTAATCGTTGCTCCAGGGATGATTGCGCCCGTGGAGTCGCGCACGGTTCCCTGAATCGCCGCACCTACGCCCTGGGCGTGAAGAACCGCAATGAAAGGACACACTGCCAGTAACCCAAAAAATAGGCAAACCAGAAATCGCCGGATTGCCTGCCCGTCGTTTTAAAAGGCATGCACGCCTCCGGAAACTTTTTTCGGATGATTTAAAAGGCATGCACACCTGCAGAAACTTTGTTCGGACCGCGAAAATGTTTCGCAGGTCTGCAGGAGTTTTTTGCGGACCGCGCAAAAGGCATGCAAGCCGGCGGAAACATCTGTCGGAAGCGTGCGGATGATCCTGGGCCGCTTTCCGGTGCGTCGAGCTTCACTTCCCTTTCAAACGCACAAAATCCTTTTCGTTTTCGCAAACCCAATCCAGTAATTCCGTATCCGGCATCAACTCCCATCCGATTCGAGCCGTCCATGGCTTCTTGTAGGCTTTCGGATCATCGATTGTGACCTGCAGTTCCATGTGCCCGAAGTCCGGACGCCGCAATCGCTCAATGATGTGCAGAGCATCACTGTGAGGATGGCCGGTGTCGTCGAGCCAAGTGTTTTCGTTGACGCCGACGGTATCGACCACGAGAGTATCTCCGTCCCATTTCCCGACTGAATATCCGAGCCATGCAGGGTCGCGCTCTTCCGGCAATGGCCGTCCGTCAGTAAATATCTGCCGGTACGAGTGATAGGACTCGAACAGCATCACCATCAATCCCGGCTGTTGAATGACTTTTCTCGGCGTGAAATGGCCGTCGAAGTCGGTCACGCTGTGTGGAAGGCAGCGCCCACCCGGCCGATCCCTGTAGTTATTCTCCTGGCGCTCGGTGTAGAGCCGCTCCGCCCACGGCTGCATCTGAATCTCAATGCCGTCGGCACCTAGATTTTCAAGATATTTCCCAGTGGGAGCTCTCCAGATTCCCGAGAAATCGGGCGTGCCATCGGGCAGTTTTGGTGCCCGAGCAGTAAGGTTGGGTTTTCCATCTGCAGTTCGCGGAATGCGCGGATCTGGGTAGTTTAACCACTGGGCACTGGCCGGAAGGCACGTCATCATGAAACAAGCAGCCAGTAAAAGAGCACAAAACCATTTTCGGTGGTGTAAACGTCGCATTGTTCCCCCCATTTGAATCCCTGCATTATGGGGCGACCTGGACTGCGCGCACAAGAAAATGCAGAATATCGTTCGGTGACAAGTTGTAATCGTAAGGCGTTTGGACCGCGCCGAATCCGGCCTTGAAGGCGCCGAGAGCGAGTGCCCGGCAGATGATTGATGATTAATGCGCTTGGCCAACTTACAATTCTTCAAGGACATTAATCATTAATCACTAATCAATTTTCGATTCTCATCCGAGGTTCTTTTGCCGGGTCCGTCACGTTTTTTCACAGCTTCGGGGTGGTCATTTCCAAACATGTTTCGAGGACTGACCACCCCGTCCGTGCCAACTTTGGTGGCCTTCGGCATCATCTTTTTGATGTTGCGGCCACCCCTCCTTTGCAAGGAGGGGACTACGTCCTTGTTCAACATTCGGCCCACACGGCCCGTGTCCAGAGAGGGTAATGTATTCAAACCAGTCCGTCTTCTCCCTTAGCGTCCTCGAACTTGAGTCCGCCCACCCGCGCATTCAGACGTCCGCGGTTAGCTACACAAATAATGACGGCGATCTCATCCGGCAAAGGCGCATCGTGGAGCGTGATGGTCATGCCGTCGTAATGCGAGCGCACGTAAAGGGCGTCCTTGCAGGCGAGCGGGATATCAATGGATGTGCCGGGGCCACCGCGTTTGGTCATGGATGAGATCCATGCCTTCCCGCCACCGACGGCCTGTCGGAGCGGGTTTGCGAATGTCGTGGTGAGCAAGGCGTTGATGTGTTCTTGTTCGCCCGCCAAACCAACGATTCCGCCTTTGCCGTAGCTTTGCGCTCGATAGGGGCCGAGTGCCTGCACGGCGATTTTCGACAGTTCACGGCCCAACTCTTCGCTCGCCTCGACCATCGGCTTGAGATCCTCGACGTACTGCCGGGCTTGCATTCGCAGCCGCTCATTTCATTGATGGCTGCGCCCTGCCGGGCTTGCATTCGCAGCCGCTCATTTCATTGATGGCTGCGCCCTGCCGGGCTTGCATTCGCAGCCGCTCATTGTCTCGATCCATGTTTGTGGTGCATCGAATATTCCAGCGTGAACCAACTTTCTTCGGCCAAACGCGCTCGCCACGGAGCGTCCGGCGTCATTTCGGAAAAGAGTATCGCGCGGCCCTGCATGCGCGCATTGTATGACGGCATTGTTCGGCTCTTAGGCATTGAGTTTTACCATAGCGTTTTCACGCCGGAGTATTTGGGGATGTTTTCGTCACACGTCAGAACGGTAAGCGCATGCGCTTGCGCCATTGCGGCGAGCACGCGATCGAACGGGTCCCGGTGGATGAATGGCAGACCGGCCGCGGCGCACGCGATACGGGCATCAAGCTGGATCTCCCTCAAGCCGTACCGCTCGGACAGTCCGAGAAACCACACGAACGCGGGCTCCATGAGCTGGAGCTTGCCTGCTGCAGCCTTAATGGCCACCTCCCACGGGCTGACGACGGAGACCCACGCTTCCGGAGCAGTGCGAAGTGCTGCGGCTGCACCGTCGGGAAGTTCACCGCTGGCGAGTGCCAGAAGGGCACAGGTGTCCAGGAGCACATTCATCGCTGATCCGGCGGCCACTCGTCTTCCGAAAGAGGCTCGGCGGGATCATAGCCGGGCGCGAACTCAACCCGGAACCTGGGCTCGGGCTTGAGGTTGCGCGCCTGGCGGCGCTTGGCACGGCGTCGGATTTCGGCCACTTCGCGGCCATCGCGGCAGAGCACTACAACTTCGTTCCGCTCTTCAACGGCTTTGACGAGCTCGGACAGACGTGTTTTCGCCTCATGCATGTTGACGGTGATCATGATTAGCTAGATTAGCTAAGAGGACCTTCGCCGTCAAGCCTGGGCCACTAAGTTAGCTAGCTCGGAAAGGGCTCGTTGGGAAAAAGCGAATTGAGAAAGCGAATTGAGAAAGCCGTTTCTCCCCTCCTCTAAGGCTTGCCATGTCCCACATCTTTTGCTGGACACGACGGGGGCATTGAAAACAACTGAAAGGGAAAGCCGAAGTCCCCTCCTTGGACAAGGAGGGGTGGCTGCGCCCACTAAGAAAATGCCGCGAAGCCTCCTTAGCGGGCGCAGACGGGGTGGTTGGTTCAAGCCACCGATTGTCGGAAGTTGAACGAACCACCCGTTCTTGATGTTTCGCCCTACCGGGCTCACGCTTCGCGCCGCGCCTCCAAAGGAACGGGACCATTTACTTGATGGCGCGGCCACCCCTCCTTTGCCAAGGAGTATCCAGAGCTGTCCTGCTGGCCAGCGCCAAAACACACAAGAAACTGCGCCCTCGAAAACAAAGGACTTATCGGCGCAGTTCCTTGAGAAGGGAGTTCGCCTTTCCCGCCGGTTGTCCCAGACGCCCGTGTCCAGCGGACGACTTGTGGGTAATGATCAGCCTCCAAGAAGGGGCCGCCGCGCTCAATAAATGCAACGCTACCTCAAGAAATTGGCGCGGCTGGGGAGGTCTCTGGTCTGGTGCCGGCGGACCTCCCCCGGCGGCGACGAGTTTAGAATTCAGCGCGCCGATGCGGCCGCTCTTACGGGCATTGCAAACACAAAGCGTTCGCCATCGTGGCTGACGTTGTTCCACTGCGCCGGGTTTCCTGGCAACGGACCCTGCAGCTTGAACAGAAGCCTGGGAGTTCCTGCCTGAAATGTAGGAGTGGTCGTAATATCCACGGCCATCACCTCCCAGTCGCGCGTTAGGAAATACATCTCCTTGCCGTCCTGCCGCCAGGAGATCATGCCGATGGCGCCATTCCTGGACACTTGTACGGCCGCGCCAGTGGGAGTCTCGGGTTTACTTGGATCAAAGGGCCGCACGTACACGTCCGTCTTATTGATAGTGGCTTCGTTCGAGAGAAACGCAAGGTACCGCCCGTCGGGGGAGAAACGTCCGTCGATTACATCGTAGTCCTCCCGTATCCACTCAATAGCCTTCCGATCCAGGGTTTTCTCGTCCGGCCGAAGCGCCACAAGCGACAACACTCCGGTCCAGAAAGTCAGAAATTTTCCATCGGGCGACCAGTCGGTCAGAACCATAAAGGCGCCGGGTGTGTAACGGAACAACTGTTCTTCGTTGCCGGTTCCATCCCAGGCTTTTCGATAAATACCGGAGTATGGCTCGCGAAAGGAAACGTAGGCCACCTGTGTTCCATCCGGAGACCAGATGGGCGCGTTCTCCGGTGGAGTGTCGTTAGTGACCGCATAACCTTTACCTGTGGCAATGTCCAACGTCCAGATATCCTGGTTTGAAGTCTTGGGATCATTTCTCATGACCACCAGGCGCTTTCCGTCGGGCGAAATCCCCGGCTGGACATAGAAACCGGGTTGTCCGACGGTGCTGACCACTTTCCCCTGCCGGTCGAACAGCGTAATCTGCCGAAGCTGAGGTGGGGGAATGGCGATCGCAACGCGCTCGCCATCGCGGCTGATACTTGACGTTCCCGGAGCAACTCCAGTTAGGGCATCTTCCGAAGGTCGGAACAGCAGCTTCGGTTTTCCGAATTCGAAATCCGGCGACGTGGTGACGGAAACCGCCATGATTCCTCGATCCGCGGCCAAGTAATACAGTTCTTTACCGTCTCGCCGCCAAAATGCCATCCCCTGGCCGCCTTGATCCGAAATCTGCCAAGGCCCTGCGGCCGGCTTAGCACCAGGAGCGGCCGCAGGATCGAACGGGCGCACATAGATTTCCATTTTTCCGGACTCGTTCGACGCGTAGGCGACGAAGCGGCTATCGGGAGAAAAGCGCCCGCCCTGCACCTGAGTCTTGCTGCGCAGGATTTCGATCGGTTTGCGTTCTCCGGGCGAATTGAGCGGCAAAGCGAACAAGGCGTTGCCGCCGCCAAGGTCTGCCGAGAAATAACTCAAAAAACGTCCATCCATGGACCAATCGGTGAGCGTCATCTGAGCGCCGCCGCGGTACAGAAGCTCCTCTGCGCCTTCACCATTCGAAGCTTTTCGATATAACCCAAAGTACCCGCCGCGCAACCCGACGTAGGCGACCTGGCTTCCATCCGGAGACCACGCCGGACCGTTGGCTTGCTCGCGTGTTTGGCTGGAGGTGATTTGTATTTCCTTGCCCGTGGCGACATCCAATACCCAGAGGTTCGAGTACTCTTTATCCAGATCAACCTTGATGACAGCCACACGCGTACGGTCGGGAGAGAGCACCGGCTGGTTGTACACGTCGCGCGGTCCGACCACGGTCACCTGTTTTCCTTCGCGGTCAAACAGCGTGAGCCGTCGGGCGTTGGCCTCGAAAAATTGGGCGACGACTTTCGCTCTTTCCACGGGGTCCGTAGGAAGCTGGGCATATCCGGGAAGTGCAGCCAGCAGCAATGCGGCGCATATCACGGCTGTGATAATCATCGTAGTGCAGGAGGTGCAGTAGGAATTCTTCACGTCGAAATCTCCCTTCTTGCTCAGCAATTCTGCGGACACGCCGACACAACCTTCCCGTCCGGCAGTGTCATGACCCGTAGAAGGCCGGAACGAGAGCCGTCTCTGGCGCGACTGGCTTCAGCGGTAACCGTCTTTCCGAGAGCAGCCTCGACATCACTCCTGTTGATATCCCGCGCCCGGAAGAAGCTGGGCGGCGGGCCTTCGAGCGACCAGCTTTGCACCTGATCGCCACTCTTGGCATTGACGATTAGTTCGATGTGGGGATTTCGCCAGTCGACTTTGGTGAGCGTACCGCTCAACATGACTCGATCATTGAAATCGAAGACGGCCGTCATGTTGTGATGCGCCCATGCGGAGCTCACCAGCAGAATGGCTGTAAGAGCAGCGAAGATACCGATTCGATAGCTCATAGGGTGCTCCTTCTAGATTTTTTAGCTTCTAGACGAATTCCCGATCAAAATTGTTCCGTTAAAATAGTCTCGTCCTAAGATACACGGTTCCGGGCGGTTGAGCGAATGGTTGTGCCTGCTCGCGTTTAAAATGTCCTGAAATGTCTACTAGCGAATCGCTCCGATCGAAAAAGTACGATCTACTCGACGCTTTCGCGGCAAACGAGTTTTATCAGGCGAAGGGATGGACGGACGGCCTTCCTATTGTTCCGCCCACGGAAGAGCGCGTCAGTGAATGTTTAGATGTAGCCGGTCTTGCGCCCGGCGACATCATTGGCATCGAACGCGTCCGCCAGAGATCGATGACTGCGGAGAAGGTGGCGATCAATGCTGTGCTTGCGGGCTGCTTACCTGCCTACATGCCCGTTGTTGTTGCAGTTCTCGGAGCGATGTGCGACGAGAAATACAACCTCCATGGGACCTCTGCAAGTACAGGTGGAGCAGCGCCGTTCATTGTTGTCAATGGTCCAGTACGGACACTCATCGGCATGAATGCCACGCATAATGTCCTCGCTAACGGCAACCGGCCGAATGCTACAATCGGACGCACGATCCGCCTGGCGTTGATCAACCTGCTCGGAGTGATCCCCGGTGAAATGGACCGCTCGACACTTGGGCATCCCGGGAAGTTTACTTTCTGCATTGCTGAGGATGAAGAAGACAGCCCGTGGACTCCGCTGGCGCAAGAAAGGGACATACCCGAAGGAGAATCGGCCGTGACCGTCCTGGCGGCTGGCGCGCCCCGGCAGATCATGAACGAGTGGACCGACGATCCGGAAGAGATCCTTGAGACGTTCGCGGCGGAAATGCGCCACAACATGCTGACGTACTCCATCTGGGCTGGAAACTACTTTCTAGTCATACCCAAACAGCTTCGGGAGTTGCTGGCCGCAGCCGGCTGGCAGAAGCGCGACATTCAGGAATACATATTCCGTTCGGCGCGTGTTCTCCGCGGCGACTGGGCGAAAGTCGGCAAGACGAACATCGTTGATCGGAGTGGTGGACCCACGCAGCAGTTCACCGCTATTCAGGAGCCGAGCGACCTGCTGATCGTGGCGGCCGGCGGTCCGGCTGGCGGGTTTGGCGCCGTCATTCCGCCCTGGTTAGGCTCCAAGGGACGCGCCGTCACAAAAGGTATTGAGATATCGACTGTAGGAACGAGTTCGAATGACAATACGCGTTCTTGATCCCACTTTCGAAGAGTCCATCTCGACAGTCGTCACGCCGAGCCGTCTGACATCTCTCACTGGATGTTCGATTGGGTTGTTGGACAACGGCAAACCGAAAGGCCGCGAATTCTTTGACCACATAGAGCAGATCCTGTGCTCCCAGTACGGCGTGACGAGCGTGCTGCGCTTCAAGAAACCGGATGCCAGCCGGCCAGCGCCGGCTGAGATGATCGCGGCTGCGAGCCGGTGCGATGCGGTCATTTCCGGGGTCGGCGATTGAGGGAGCTGTTCATCGTGCAGTTTGCACGACGCAGTTACCGTCGAGAAGGCCGGAATCGCGGCAACGGCGATCATCACCGACGGGTTCGTCCAAACGGCTCTCGCCATTTCCAGAGTTTCAGGGATGCCAGAGTTCCCTTTCGCCGTTATCGCACATCCCATCGCGAATAACGACGAGACAACGCTTCGGACTAAGGCCGCAGACGCAGCCCGTCAATGCGAAGCGATTCTGCTCGGACGCTAACTCCCTTCACCAATATTTCAGTAGAATGGCTGCCGATTTATGCAGCCGCTCGAAGGAATCACCGTCATTGCGCTGGAACAGGCGGTCGCAGCGCCGCTCGCCACACGCCACCTCGCCGATCTTGGCGCTCGCGTCATCAAGATTGAGCGTCCCGGAGTTGGCGACTTCGCCCGCGGTTACGACACGACAGTGCGCGGCATGTCCAGCCATTTCGTCTGGCTCAATCGTTCCAAAGAATCGCTAACCCTCGATGTGAAAGCGGCGGAAGCCCAGGACGTGTTCACTCGTTTGCTTTCTCGTGCCGATGTCTTCGTTCAAAACCTCGCGCCCGGCGCGGCCGAACGCCTGTCGCTCGGTGCCGGCGAACTGCGGCAAAAATATCCCAGACTGATCGTCTGCAACCTTTCGGGCTACGGCGCATCCGGTCCGTATCGGGACAAGAAAGCCTATGACCTGCTGATCCAGAGCGAAGCTGGTTTGTTATCGGTCACCGGCACTGAGGATGAACCCAGCAAAGCGGGAATTTCCGTCGCGGATATTGCCGGCGGCATGTATGCCTACTCCGCGATCCTCACGGCTCTTCTTATGCGGCAACACACGGGACAGGGAACGACGATCGAGGTCTCATTATTTGAAGCGCTCGGTGAATGGATGGGATATCCGGCATACTACACGAAATATGGCGGCAAGGCGCCGGCGCGGACAGGCGCCGCTCACGCCGCGATCGCTCCTTACGGGCCCTTTCAAAGCGAGGATCAGAAGCGGGTTTTCTTGAGCATTCAGAACGAGCGCGAATGGGAAAGATTCTGCCATCTTGTTCTCCAGCGCGGTGAATTGGCCGGGGATCCCCGCTTCGATTCGGGGCCTCGACGGGTTGCGAATCGGCGCGAGCTGCACCTGGCCATCGAAGAAGTCTTCTGCCGCCTCAGGGCCAGCGACATCGTCGCGCGGCTTGAAGAAGCGCAGATTGCAAACGCCCGAATGAATTCCGTCCAGGAGTTCCTGGAGCATCCTCAGCTCGCTTCCCGGAAGCGCTGGCGCGACATCGATTCGCCCGTTGGAAAGCTTTCTGCATTGGTCCCGCCGGCAGACCTTGAGGGGATGGAGCCAGTCATGGGTCCCATTCCATCTTTGGGACAGCACACCAGTCTCATCCTGAACGAGATTGGGTTTGACGCGCCGACACTCGCGGGCTGGCGGCAGCGTGGCGTGATCTGATGAAGGCACGGCTCGCGCTCGTCTTCATTGCCGGCATCCTGGTTTGGTCGCTGCCGCGTCCCGAAGCCGTTGATCCTCGAGCCTGGCGGCTTCTCGCCATCTTTGTCGCTACTCTCGTCGGCATCATCGCGGAAGCGTTACCGATGGGCGCCATGGCTCTCACCGGGATTGCAGCGGCGCTGGTGACCAGAACGCTGACGATAACGGAGGCGCTCAGCGGATTCAGCAACGTCACTTTGTGGCTTGTCGTATGCGCATTTTTCTTTGCTGCCGGTTTTATCAAGACCGGCCTGGGCGCGCGGATCGCATACCTGCTGGTTTCATGGTTCGGCCGGAGCACGTTGGGCCTGGGCTATAGTCTGGTCGCGACCGATCTCATCCTGGCTCCAGCCACACCAAGCAATACGGCTCGCGCGGCCGGCGTGGTGTTCCCCATCCTGCAATCCATTTCGAGGACCGCGCTTGGAACGGATCCGGTCAAGGGCCGGCAGACGATTGCATTCCTTGTGCTGGCGGTATACCAGGGCACGGTGATCACCAGTGCGATGTTCATCACGTCGATGGTCGCCAATCCGCTCGTGGTGCAGCTTGCCGCAGCACAAAACATCGCCATCACCTGGACGGGCTGGGCTACTGCCGCGATTGTTCCGGGTCTGGTGAGCGTGCTTGTCATTCCACTCGTCGTTTACGCGGTCTGTCCTCCAGGCATTGTCCGAACGCCGGAGGCGCCGGCGATGGCGAAAGCGTGTTTGGCAAGCCTCGGGCCGATGAGCCGCAGTGAGAAACTGATGGGCGTGATATCGATCGTTATGATTGTGCTCTGGATTCTTGGAACAGGTCTCAACCTCGATCCTACGGCGACGGCACTCCTGGCCGCGGCAGCCCTCCTGCTGACCGGCGTCCTCACGTGGGATGATCTCTGCCGCGAACACAGAGCATGGGATACCTTCATCTGGTTTGGAACGCTGGTGATGATGGCGACGTTTCTGGGCCAACTCGGCCTGATCAAATGGTTCAGCGACAAGGTGGCGCCCGCATTCAGCGGCATCGGCTGGATTCCCGGTATGCTCGGCCTCAGCCTCACCTACTTTTACACTCATTATTTCTTTGCCAGCATGACGGCTCACGTCAGCGCCATGTACGCACCGTTTCTCGCTGTTGCCATAGCGCTGGGCGCGCCGCCGGCGCTGGCCGCACTGGTACTCGGCTTCTTCAGCAGTCTCTTCGCCAGCTTGACCCACTACGGCACCGCGCCCGCTCCCATCCTGTTTGGCAGCGGACATGTGCCGCTGGGAACCTGGTGGAAAACGGGCCTCGTGGTCAGTGTTGTCAATATCGCCATCTGGCTGTCGGTTGGCGCCGCCTGGTGGAAAGTGCTGGGGCTCTGGTGACTCCGAGTTCAGACGCTTTGATGACGTCTTCAATCCCGCGAAGTATACGCATTTCGTTGTTGCCGAACGTGGGGTTGAAGCTAAGTCCCCTCCTTGGCAAAGGAGGGGTGGCTGCGCCCATTAAAAAAATGTCGCGAAGCCACCCTAGTGGGGCGCAGACGGGGTGGTTCGTTCAAGAGAAATTGTCTTGGAGTTTGAACGAACCACCCCGTCCGCGCCTTTTAAAGGAACGGGGATATTTCTTGATGGCGCGTCCACCCCTCCTTTGCCAAGGAGGGGAGTCTGCTTCGCCCAAGCGTTCCGCAAGATTAAATGCGTACTTCACAGGTCTTCAATCTCAGGTTAGGTGGACAGGTGCGCGCCGCCAATAAAGCGGGCAACAGCGTTGACGAAGCGACCGCGGCGATTAACCTTAATGCAAAATTCCCGGGTTACAAGAACGACCGCTACAAGGCCGCGATCCAGGCAATCTACGACGAGCTCAAGGTAGCGGCTCGGAACTAAGGGCTTCTGACCAATGTTCAATTCCCAATCGGCTGAGAATTGAGCATTGGGAATTGAACATTGGTCAGATCCTCGGTCTGATGCGGAGCAGTGGATACTGCCAAGTTATTTTTGGCGCGAGCCCTAAGCCGGCAGCTGCATCGTACGGATGCGGTGATTCTCGCTATCACCAATGTAAAGCGTGCGGCCTTGGATGAAGACGCCGTGTGGCCTCGCGAGTTTGCAAGCAAGCGGATCGCCGTCTGGGCCGTCGCCGCGTTGCCCGGTACCGATCACCGTCGAAATGATTCCATTTCGCAAATCGATCCGTCGAATGACATGGTTTTCCGTGTCGGATATATAAAGCGCGCCTTCTGCGGAATACGCGATGCCTTTAGGTCCATTAAATTTCGCAGATATTGCACGGCCGCCGTCGCCGGAGTACCCCATTTCACCTGTTCCTGCAACTAGCTTGAGTTGGCGTCGGGCGACATCGACGGCGAACACTCTGTTGCCTTCACGCAAGACCAGATACATTTTACCGTCTGGTGTGATGTCGATGGAGCGTGGTCCTGCCAGTGGTGTGCCCTCAAGAGAAGCTTCGGTGGGAGTATTCGCGCGTTCCCCGGTGCCCGCAAATGTCGTAATGGTTCGAGTCTTCGCGTCTATTTTGCGGACGCGATTGTTCATGATGTCGCAAATGTAAACGTTGTCTGCTCGATCCAGCGCGATACTGTGCGGCTGCGCAAGTTGCGCTTTATTGGAAGGTCCGCCGTCGCCACTGAAACCGCGTTCGCCGGTTCCTGCAACCGTGGAAATCGTTTTCGACTTCATGTCGATGAAACGAACAGTGTGATTGTCGCGTTCGGCTATGTATATGTTCCCCCTGGTGTCGAAGCGTAACTCATGCGGTGTGTTGAGCTGTGCGGCTGTAGCTGGCCCGCCATCGCCGGAATACCCCTTTGTGCCAGTGCCCGCTAGCACTGAGATTTTTTTACTTCGCAAGTCCAGCCGCAGGAGACGATGGCTGCCATACTCCACCCAGTACAGTGCGCCATCGGGCCCAATGACGAGGCCAAAAGGATTGTTGAGAGTCGAATGGCCGGCGAGGTCGCCGTTGGCTGCCAATCCCTCAACACCTGTTCCGGCCAACGTGGCGATTCGGCTTGGCGATGCCTGTGGCTGAAAAAAAGGCGCGGCTATCGACGCCGCTGCAAACTCTATAAACTCTCGGCGAGTCTGTTGGGTTTTCATAGCGGCATATTTTATACGCTACAAAGAAGCACAAAAAACAGAAAAGAAAATCTTGAATGGAAGCTACGTCCAGCTCAGATCGTGACTGCCGTAGGGCAGATCCCGGAAGCGCTTACCGGTAATCTGGAATATTGCGTCGCCGATAGCGGATTGGACCGAAGTGGCGCGGTCGTGGCCCATGCCGAGCAGCCAGTGCCCGGTCTTGAAGAAGCGGATGTTGATCTCGGGCGGGTCCTCGTCGATGCGCGACAGCTTGAACGCATTGAAATTATTCTCAACGATGTGCCCGTCTTTGATCGTGTTCGCCTGGTGCATCGCGTCGTTGTAGAACCAGGTGATCTGGCCTTCGATCTGCTTCTTCACCGATAGCGGGTTGACCAAGCTGAAGCCTGTCTCATGCGCGACGTCGACGCGCTCCAGCCTGACCTTGCCGTCGCGGCTTACCGAGACCGTGTGCACCATGGCGCTGATGGTCGCCATGCGATTGGTTTCCGCGCCCCTCTCCTCGAGGGCGATGGCCCGCGCCGTGCCCCGGGGCAGCGGCTTTCCCCAACCGGACATCTCCGCGGCAATGTCGAGCGCGCGGATCATGTCGTCCTTGTAGGGCAGGCTCGTGCGGGTAATGAGCTCGCGCCGATAGCGGTATGGGTCCATACCTGCGGCATGGGCGAGTTCGTTCATGAAGCTCTCGCGATAGAACTCGTGCGCGGCCTGCCCGATGCCGCGCCGCGTGCCGACGGGAACGTGAAATTTCGTCGTGTGGTTCGAGAAGCGATAATTCGGCACGTGGTACCGCGAGGTCACGTCGAACGATGATTCCGGGCCGAACCCGCCTTCCTGCATCGCCGTGCGCACCTCGAGCGCGATCGGCCAGCCCTCGCCGTCAAGACCAGCTTTGAGGCGGGCCATGCCCATAGCGCGATAGGTGGTGCCGATGAAATCCTCCTCGCGGGTCCAGAGCAGATGGATCGGCGTGCCGCGATGCGCGTTCGCGATCATGAGGGCCTGCTCCGCCTGGGGCCCGTTTCCGTTGCGGCCAAAACCGCCGCCCAGGTGGCACAGGTTGAGGTAGACGTTCTCCTCGGGGATGCCCGTGATCTTCGCGGCGCTGAAGCGCGTTTCCTGCGGGCTCTGATCGCCGATCCAGATGTCCACGCGATTGTCGGTGACGAGCACCGTGGCGTTGCCGGGCTCCATCCGCGCACGCGGCAGATACGGCGTCGAGTACGATGCTTCGACAACTTTGGCGGCGCGAGCGAAGGCGGCGTCCACATTGCCCTGATTGACGCGTACTCTACCGGGCCGATCGAGCGAGGCAAGAAGCGCCTCGCGCATGTTGGGGCAATTGGCGGATCGCGTCGAAATCGTAGCTCTTGACGGTGCCGCCATAGACCGGGCAGGCCTTTACGGCGGCCCATTTCATGCCAGGAACGCGGACGTCGATACCGTAGACCGTCCTGCCGGTGACCTTGGCCGGCACATCCAGGTTCTTCCGCTCGGTCCCCATCAGCGTCCACTGGTCCGGTGACTTGATCGTGATCGTCTCCGGATTCGGATGCGGCGTCCGGGCGGCGCGGCCGGCGACTTGCCCATAGGTCGTCGTGCGGCCGCTCGGGGCATGCGTGATGATGCTGTCTTTGGCGGTCAACTCCCCCGCCGGCACGCTCCAGAGCTCCGCGGCGGCCAGCAGCAATCGCTCCCGCGCCTCGGCTCCGGCAAGCTGCAAGTAGTACCGCCCGTCCTTAACCGATGACGCCGCGTTCGTACGCATGCGCCGATAGAGACTGTCAGGAATACCCTCCACACCAGTGCGGTTGCGATTCCCGAACCCGGGTTCGCCGCCGCCTTTGGGATCGGTGGCGCCCTTGCCCATTACTTTCAGCGTCCACTCGGGTGCCCTCTCTCGGGCGTCGCGGTTTGCGGATGCGTATTGCGGCCGTACCTTGATCCAGTCGCACTGCAATTCCTCGCAGACCATCATGGCGTTGGAGGTCCAGACTCCCTGGCCGATCTCCGTCTGGGCGATCCGGATCGTGACGGTGTCGTCCGGCGAGATGACGATCCAGGCGTTGATCTCGGGCGTCGCGGGATCCTCGTACCAGACGGCGCCCGGCGCAGCCTGCGCATTCGCCCGCGGCGGGATCCAGAAGCCAAGGATGAAGGCTCCCTTGGCTGCGGCGACCATCGCAAGGAACTCGCGACGATTGATGCCGGATATCCCGTTCTTGAGGCTGCGCGCTATCGCGCTTGCGCTTCGCGTCTCGCTCATTATCGTCTCCCGTCCTTCATCAGGTCTGCGGCCAGGTGGATAGCCTGCCGGACACGGTGGTAACTGCCGCAGCGGCAGGCGTTCGTCACCGCTGTGTTGATATCGGCGTCGGAAGGGTTGGGGCGCCGCTGCAGCAGGGCGAGCGCGCTCATGATCATTCCGGACTGGCAGTAGCCGCACTGAGGTGTATCGAATTCTTTCCAGGCGACCTGGATCGGATGGCTGCCATCCGGCGAGAGCCCTTCGATCGTCGTGATTCTTTTGCCGACGGCCATGTCCGCCGGGACGCTGCAGGATCGAACCGGCTGACCATCGACATGCACCGTGCACGCGCCGCACTGCCCGATGCCGCAGCTGAACTTCGTGCCCGTCAGGCCGACGTGATCGCGGATCACCCACAGCAATGGCGTTAGCGGGTCAGCATCGATGGTATGTCGCGTTCCATTCACGTTCAGATCGAACGCCATCCCTTGCCTCCCTTTGGATCCTGGAATTGTAGTCGACGCCTCGCTGTTCGACCACTACTAAAGCGATAGCTGTCCCCGTTGACCTCGACCACCACTGGCAGGCCCGCTGGCCGGCGCCTGAGCGGCGCCAGGTTCTGAAGACCCGCAAGTCGACTTGAGTTTGAGATTCCGGTCAGTTGGGCGAGTAACCGGCATCCCGTCACTGTTGCCGGAGAACGATGACGGCGCGTTTCATAGGTCCGACATGACGACCACACGTCCATTTGAAACTCGTGCGTCGTAAACAAGAAAGGGGGCCGCACGCATTCTTGGTCTGCGCTGAGGTCGTTTAGAATACCTGGCAGACGGGGCAATAGAACGTTGAGCGTCCGCCTTGAGCGATGCGCTTTATCCTACCGTAGCAGCCTCGTCTCATGCAGGGTTCACCGTCGCGATCGTAAGCCGCAAACATTTTCTGAAAATAGCCGAGTTCGCCATTTGTCTGCCGATGGTCGCGCAGAGATGAGCCGCCTGCTCTCACCGCTTCCCGCAACACGTTTTTGATGGCTCGGGCGAGCAGCTCGATCTGAGCAGCTTTAAGCTTCCCGGCCCGCCTTTTCGGTGAAATACGCGAGCGCCACAATGCCTCGCACGCATAGATGTTGCCCAGTCCGGCGATTACGCGCTGATCCAGCAGCGCGGATTTTATTGGCGTCTTCTTGTTCCTTAGCGCTTCCTTTAGATAGTTCGCATCGAATTGTTTTGACAGTGGCTCGACGCCAAGCGCCCTGAACAGCGTGTGTGATTCAAGGGATTGAGTCTCCACGATTGTCATGAGTCCGAAGCGTCGATGATCCGTGAAGACGATCCGAGCAGGCGCATCCGTATCGAAGACGACGTGGTCATGCTTTCCGCGTCCGATTTCGCCGCTGGCCACACTGAAATGAAATGCCCCAAGTCCGCGGCCGTCGCCTTTGTTGTACACGGTGATTCGGCCGCTCATCCCCAGGTGGATGACTAGCGTCTCACCGCCCTCTAGGTCCGCCATAATGTATTTCGCCCGTCGCCATAGCCTTAGCACCCGCCGTCCCGTGAGACGATTTTCAAAGTCCTCGGGAAATGGGGTGCGCAGATCGCCGCGCCGCGTTTCCACATAGGTAAACTTGCGTCCCTCGACGGATGGTTGAAGGCCACGCTTCACAGTTTCGACTTCGGGCAGTTCCGGCACGATGGTCACAGTGTAACAGCCAGCAAGCGGGCCCATTCGACAAAAGATCTCAATCGCAAGTCAGTTGTCGTGTAACCGGCAAACCACGAACCTGCGGACACCAGCTAACAGCCGACTACATCCCTGCAGGAATGAGCTTCACTTCGGTTGGCAGCTCATCCGATTCGGAGACTCGAACGGGTGTTCCATAGGCCTCGAACCGCTGCATGAGATCCGAATCGAAATAGGCGTTCTCTTCCAGAGCTTCCCATGCGAAGACCTTGTACGCGCCGGGTGTGATGCCTCGGATCGTGAAACGGCCGGCCTGATCGGTTTCGGCGAATTTGTAAAGACCGATGCGGTCACGATTCTGATCGGAAATGAGTACCGTTCTAATCCCGGCGACTGGCTGCCGCTTGTCGTTCATCACAACGCCTTCAATTCGGCCCGGTTTCCGACTGAGCACGATGTCCAGGGGCGTGGGAGCTATACCCGCAAACTGCAACGGCCTGTTCAGCACATCCGTGTGATCGAACCGCGCGTCTTTCAGGTAAAAATCGGGAGTGTTTCGAGCACAGGATGATTGATTCGACGGGGCCAACGCCGTGCAGACCAAGACTTGATACTGTCCGGGCCTCACATTGTCTATGCGAAACGTTCCATCCGGATTCAGTGTTTGGGACTGAGGAGAATTTGGTAGGGCGAGACGGGCAAGACGGTCGGCAGGAATCAATCGAACGCTGACGCGCTCGGTTCTGTGCCGGGGCGCGCATCCTGCTGCGCTTCGGGAATCTCGGCTTTGACGACGTATGATCCTGGGACGACATTGCGGATCTCAAATGTTCCATCCGTTGCGTTGTAGCTTGCATTACGCCCCGACGGCATGGATCCGTCGGAGAAGGCGATTATTTCCGATTCGCCTGTGGGGGATTCAGACCGAGCTTGGATAGTGACCGCGCCCGGCCGCTGCCCTGATCTCGAATCGATGACACGACCGCGAATCTTGTACGGTAGTTGCCGGGGGACGGTGAAATCGATCGCGGTCAAATTCACACCGGGCTGGATCTCGATAGCAGCCGCTTCTTGAATGTCGAGGGCACCTGGGTAATACGTGAATGCGTAACTTTCCTGGACGGCGTTCGGGCTTCGGGGGTCGAAGCCCGACGGCAAGATCAGCCGGTTAACGGAGCGGCCAGCCAGGTAATAGCGTCCGGGCGTAACCCAATACAAGCGATACTCTCCGCGATCGTTGGTTGTAGTTGAGGCCACGCTCCGCAGAGTCCTCTGGCCAAACGCATTGTACCTCACTCGAAAAAGCTGGATTTGCAGGCCAACGGCCGGGCCGCCTGTATCATCGTGGACACTGCCGTTCACGTAGCCGGCGGGCGTCAACCCGATAACTAAATTCTTCACACTCTGCCCCGCAGCAAGATTGATGGGCGTTTCCGGCTCTCCTGCAAACCTCTGACCGTACGCCCGCCGGGCGTAGCCATTGGCTGCAACCTCCAGCAGGAAGCTACCCGCATCAAGATCATTGATGATGAATTTTCCCTGGAAGTCGGCGCTTACAGAAACCGCTGCAGAAGGATCGGAGGTACCCGTGCTCGCGACAGTCACGCGAGCTCCCGGGATCGGCTCTGCGGTCCCAATACGAACGACAGTACCTTCGATCGAGCTTTTCGGCACCGGCTGCTGCGGTTGAATGGACGTTGCCGGCTGCGGTAAAAGAAGCAGCAACGCTGCAATCGTCTGGACTTTCATAGCGAAAGCCCCCTTTTGCTCTTTTTTCCAGAGTATCACGGAAGTCGGCTTCGCTCCGCAGCGCGCCGTTTCGGAGCACGCGCTCTAGGCTTCGATACTTCGATACGAGACGGAGCCGTTATGCAGGTGCGAATGCGATCACTAATGGAAAACAAGTACGCCCGTCCCGAATATGAACGGCGGTTGCTGCTCAGGGAAACGACCGCCGGCCTGGATGAGGCGAACTCCGCTCGCATCGTCGATCACTACATACGACGCACGCGAATGCGACTTCGACGGATGGAATGGCCAACTCAAGGCATCGTGGAGTACAAGTTCGGGCTAAAGTCTCCGGATCCGTCTCTACCAAGTGGATGTGTCGCACTGACGAATCTCTACCTAACGACGTTCTTTAAAGCGGCCCCGCAGCCGCGAATGACGCGGCCTCCAGAATCGTGTCCGACGAGAACTTGGTTGGAGGAAGTGCTCTCGCTCAGAACCCGCGTCAAATCTGGCGAATATTTTGGTTGACGACACCATGGGGTTTTGGCAAAGTGCACCTCGGTCGTTGTAGTTCGTGCAACTTTGAACACCGGCAGAAGATGACGGATGGGGTTAATAGCTTTGTTCGTCAAGTAGGAAGCCGGAGTTGACCGGCGAAACCAATCGTCGGTCAGCGTCGTCGGGAGAAAAACCCGAAGACTGGTCGCTCCTTCTGGCTGCTGCCTCGGATTGGGCATCGATTCGAGGTGTGCCGAAAGGGTCGGGTCAAGGAAGCAGAGCTACAGCGACCATTATTATTTTGGGGCGTGCTCCTGGCGTTCTCGAAGACATCTTCTGCGGACAATTCTGTATAGCGCCTGATCAATGAACGACGAAGTGCTTTTTGAGACTGGGCGAAGATCCGGCGGCCTTTCAGAAGTGGATCATACCCGTGAAAAGCAAACCCGAATTCTTCTGCTGCTTAGACCCAGCGGTCCAAAAAACCGGCGATCGACCTGAGCATACGCATGGCCCATGCGGGAGGCTTCACGAAGATAAGGGAAATTAGAACGAAGATTACGAGGGCGATGCTTTCGTAAACGTACGTCACACGTGACAGATAACCCAAGACTTGGAAACATTCAAGGCAATCTTTCGATCACCGCTGTTCGTCCGCCTCGCTTCTAAATCACATCCGTTCTTCGGCAATGACAAAGCCGAAACGGTCGAATATGGGGGCAGAACTCGCGGTCAATGACCTTCAACTATATTGGATTTTACGGTTCGGCCGAGAGAAGATGGTCGAAACGAGATTCGTTTCCGGATCGGTGAAGTGAGCGATCCGTGAGTTAGGGCATTTTCTCACACGGGCCGGCTGAAACCGTGAGCCGGGGCGATTTTGCGTGGCTATGGCTCGGCTGAGCCAGTTGCGGGCTTGAAATCCGAACGAAGCTGCCGCCATTCCGATGTCCCGACTGGTTCCCAGCAATGCCCTCTACGGAGACGTTCAACTGGTCTTGCTATGCGGACTGCGGATGCCCGACACACAGGAAATGTCGATGACAACGGGCCCATAACTGGCAAACAGACCGTCAGTATTGTCGAAAACGCTACTCCGTTTTTCCCGTCAAGAGGCTGTGGAAAGGTTCCATAAATGCGTGGGTTTTCAACAGCGCGCCACTCGACCGAAATCGGTGCAAAGTGCTATAAGCCTCAGCATTAAAGGGGTGTTAGCACCCGAAGCTCGCCCTTTTTCCACAGGGTTATCCACAGCTTTCTGTGGAACATTGCTTCCGCGTGTTTTACTCGCTCTCCAGATTGAAAGTTTTGACGTAATCAACCTGCGTGCAAATCTGTTCTCATGCCTCGCACTATTCGCCAATTGAAAATCTTGCGAGCGGAGTGATGAATGTTCCAGGGCGTTTCGCGAAGCGTCTCGACCAAGGATTCACTTCCATCGCAATGACTGGAGGAGTCCTCATGAGCGTCCGCCGGCTAAGTGCCGCCAGAATTCTTCTTCCAAATTCCTCAGAGCCTCGGGATTACCATGCTTCAGATCCCGGAATGGCTGCCAAAACCGATACGCTTTCGCCAGCCTGAATCGCTCGAAGACCACGGCAATGGGATTGAATTCATAGTTACCAGCGAAACGTCGGAAAAGAAATGACGAGAGTTTGAGCCTTCCCCACTGACGGCGTCGAGACCAATTCAACACTACTGAATGCGATGGTAAGCGTGGAATGATCGTTCGTTCTAGATACTCCTTCCATATTGGACTGTCAGAATAGACGAACAGAGTTCGCCTCTGCCTTGGCCCGATCCACCACAGCCAAACAAGAACGTAAAGCGCAACTGTTTCCAGTAGAAACAACACCAGGACCAAGATGAGAACCGTGAGCCACAATGGGACCGTCAGGCAACCGAGCACAACCCACGCGGCTCTCGCAAACGCACGATCGTTACGTTGTTTTGTTGCGGGAGACATTTTCTGCTCCACTTGTTCCTGGATTCAACGGCACGAAATCCGCTTCGAAATCAATACGCCGCCAACTACCGTCCGTAGGCGGTTAGAATGCGCTTAGAAAAAGGAGAGCCAATGAGCGTGAGCGACATAAGCGGGCTTCAGTATCCCATCGGGCAATTCCAGTTCAATCCGCAGATTTCCGCTGAGGAACGGCACCGGCTCATCGTCGGATACGTGATTTTCCCCGACATGTTGCAGACTGCCGTGAACGGTTTGACGGAGGGGCAGCTTGATACGCGCTACCGTCCTGGCGGGTGGACAGTCCGCCAGGTTGTCCACCACCTTGCCGAGAGCCACATGAACGCCTACGTGCGTTTTAAACTCACCCTAACGGAAAAGGAACATAAAGCGGTCGTCGCCGATGAAGCGGCCTGGGCCGAGCTGGAGGATTCCCGGCGCGGGCCAATCGCTGTTTCGCTGGATCTCTTCCGGGCACTTCAGCAACGGTGGGTTCTGGCGATTCAGGCGATCTCGCCCGCGGATTTCGATCGGAAACTGTGGCACCCAGCGTGGGGCACCGTCTCCGTGGATTACCTCGTGCAAGGCTGTGCGTGGCATGCCCGCCACCACATCGCCCACATCACCAGCCTTCGCGAACGCATGGGCTGGGTATCCTCAACCCGAACGGAACCATAATAAACGAGCCGGAGCGCCGAATAGTTTGTAGAGACGCCGGGGCCCAAACGATCACCCTAAAAGAGGAAATGGTCGCTGTACCTCTGCTCCTTTGATCCAGCCCTTTCGGAATGTCTCGGTCCGTTGCCCGTCCCGAGGCGGCGGCTGGTGGGCGCTACCCGCTACCGGGTCTTACTCCCGATAGCAACCAAAATCTGAGCAAAGATCGAAGAAACCTTGCGATAGTAGTTCAGTGTCGTCAACGAAATATTCGCGAGATTTGACGCGGGTTCTGAGCGAGACCACTTTCATAAGCCGCAGCGGCAGCGAGTTACAAGGCTCGGTCGGTTCAGTCCCTTGTGCTGAGCCGATCATGTTCTGTTCTCCTCTACGGTTCTCGCAGGGCAAGGTTCTCCAGGGTCGTTATTGTGCGATCAAAGTCCGGCAGAGTTCTCAGCGGACACCGTCCTGTAAGCAGCGTCAGTCGCGGCTGCAGCACTGCTTTGAAGAACGTTACTGACCTGAGACAATTATTTTTTACGGTCTGTTTCGCGGTGGCGTCGTGAAGGACAGACTCGAAGCTCTCATTGAACAAATGCTGGACCGCGGAGTCCGGCTAGACGAAGCACTGGAAGAATTTGAAAAGCGATTCCTCCAGACGGCGCTAGCGCGGACTGCTGGGAATCAGTGTAAGGCGGCGGCATTGGTTCACGTTCACCGCAACACACTGGCGCGAAAAATCACTCAGCATAGGCTCAAGCGGACAGGTCAAGACGCACCCAAGGTGCGCTGAACTAAAGCAGGTTAGCCTGGCGGTGGATCTACGGTGAGCGACACAGAGCAACCACAGATTCCGCACGAGATCGCGCGTTACTACGAAGAGGTGGCGGAGGAGCGGCGCCTCTTGCAAGGCCCGTCACAGCTGGAATTCGCTCGCACACAGGAGTTGGTGCTTCGCTATCTCAAAGGTCCGCCAGCTACCATTCTGGATGTTGGCGGTGCGGCCGGTGAATACGCCCTCTGGCTCGCCGCCAAGGGCTATGTCGTGCATCTCGTCGATCCGGTGCAGCGGCTGGTCGACGAGGCCCAGCGTCGAAGCGACGCATCACAAAGCCCGATTCGAAGTTGTCGCCTGGGAGATGCACGCAAGTTAGAGTTCGCCGATGACGCCGCGGATGGGCTATTGCTTCTGGGCCCTATGTATCACCTGACACAACAAGCGGAACGCCTGCGAGCAGTTCGGGAGGCCTATCGGGTGCTCCGGCCCGGCGGCGTTATGTTTGCCGCTGCGATTTCCCGGTTTGCTTCAGCGTTGGATGGTGTATCACGGGATCTGTTTCGAGATCCCGCCTTCGCAGCGATCGTGCAGCAGGATTTGGCACAGGGACAACATCGAAACGATACCAAGAAATGGGCCTACTTCACGACGGCATATTTCCATCGGCCAGAAGAGTTTCGGGCTGAGATAACGTCGGCTGGCTTCAAATGTGAACTCGTGTTGGGGATAGAAGGGCCGGGCTGGATACTGCCGGACTTTGAGGACCGGTGGGCCGATCCGAGAAAGCGTGAAGTCCTAATGCAAATTGCCCGTGCGCTGGAGAACGAACCATCGATCGTCGGACTCAGTGCGCATCTGTTGGCGGTGAGCCGGAAAGAGGTTCTCAAATCTTGACGCTGTATCCAGATTCAGACTGTCGAAGTACACGTGCAGATCAGCGGCATCAATATGACGGCGCTGACCGGTGGCGGTTAAAGCGGCGGCACGATCCGAAGTCTCGTTCTGGAAGCGCGAAGGGCGCGTCCGGAGGGCGCGCTCCACACATCGATGGGCGTCAGCGAGGCGCGACAGGCAGTGCGAACGCCGTGAACGTCAGTCCGGCCGTGGTGAGCACCCACTGCCGGCCGTCGAGCATGTAGGTGACGGCGGCCGAGCCCCAGACTGGGGCGCCTGTCTGAAACCGCCACAGTTCTTTCCCGGTGGTCGCCTCGAACGCGTAGAAGTACCCATCGTTGTCGCCGGTGAACACCAGTCCGGACGCCGTTGACATCAGGCCGCCGGTCAAGTCGAGAGAAACAGTGGACGGATACGCGCGGTAGCGGTGTTCCCAACGTCGCTGGCCCGTGGCCGGGTCGATCGCCCGAAGCGCGGCGAATTGATCGTGTCCTTCGACCAGACGCCGGCCACCGCTCGGAACGCGTACACCCAGACCGATTGGCTCCGCCGGCTTTCTCGCCTCCCAGACGGCGCAGGTTTCGTGGGCCGTCACGAAGAACAATCCCCGGTCGGGATCGAACGTCGGCGGCTGGAAGTTGGTGCCGCCGTGATTGTCCGGCAGGCACTTCTCCGGGGCGCCGATGTTGTCAAGGACGATCGGCCGGCCGTCGGGGCCAATCTCCTTGGCCCAGTTTGACCCGTCGATGAACGGCCTGGCGACCAGCAGTTTCCCCGATTCGCGGTCGAGCGTATAAAAGAAGCCGTTCCGGTTCGCGACCATGATCGCTTTGCGAGGCCGGCCGCCGATCGTCAGGTCGGCTTGCACCGGCACATGCGCCGAGTCCCAGTCGTGCACGTCGTGCGGTGTGAATTGGTAATGCCACCGCAGTTTCCCGGTGTCGGCGTCGAGCGCCAACAGGGAGCAGGTGTAGAGATTGTCGCCGTTCCGATCGTCACCGTAGTAATCGGGATTCGGATTCCCTGTGCCGTAGTACACGAGGTTGAGCGCAGGATCGTAACTGCCGGTCACCCAGACCGCTCCGCCACCGCGCGCCGCGACCTCGGCGTTTGGCCACGACTCGCTGCCCGGCTCCCCAGGCGAGGGAATCGTGTTGAAACGCCACACGCGCTTTCCGCTGTGCGCATCGTAGGCATCGATGTAGCCGCGACTCGAGAAGTCTCCACCGGCCACGCCAATAATCACTTTGTCTTTGACCACGAGCGGCGCCGCCGTGATTGCGTTGGCGTTCTTGAGATCGCCGACCACGACGTCCCAGAGGACATCGCCAGTCTTCCGGTCCAATGCCACGAGGTGTGCGTCGAGGGTGCCCATGTACAGCCGGTCACCGAGGATTCCAAAGCCGCGGTTGACCGGCCCGCAACAGACTGAGGCAGAAAAATCGGCCGGCAGCCTGCGGCGATAGCTCCAGATCGGACGGCCCGTGCGCCCATCGATCGCCCACGCCTGGTTGTTGTTCCCGGTCACGTACAGAATGCCGTCGACAACGAGCGGCGTGTTTTCGAGGCCGCGCCCGGGGAGGCCCGGCACATCGGTCTGGAACACCCACTGCGGGACGAGTCCCGCGACATTTTGCGGCGTCAACTGTTTCAAAGGGCTGTGCCGCTGCCCCGTGTAATCGCCCGAAAACGTCAGCCAGCGCGAGGGATTCTTTAAACCATCGAGCAGGACCTGCTCAGTGATCGGAACCTGCACCGTTTGCCGCTGTGCGGCAGGCGCCAGCACACCGAGCGTGAGGGTGAATGCCGTAATGGAAACAAGACGCCAAATCATCGGCTTCCTTATACTACTTTTCGTTTAATTTCACACGAATTCGCATGTAGCGCGCCCGGAAAACCGTGACCATCCTGTGCGAGGGAATTCATCACGACGGCAACTAAAGACCACCGTCAGGACACACAGCCGCACAAAATGCTGGACTGACAGCGTTGCCGCGCACGCGCCGTAAGAGACTGTCAAGGCGAAATCCACCATTCCGGCAGGTCCGGAGTTTGAAGCCGTTACCATTCCCAGGATTCAGAGTCTGCGTCAAATGTGTGAGGAGCATGGGGCGAAGCTGATTATTCTGGTACCGCCGACTCCATCGTCCGAACGTGCGGTCCGGCAAATGGCCATCGCCTCAGAGAAGGTCGGGGTCGCCAGCCTGGTGCCCATTGATCCCGCGACACTTTCAGAAAGGTTCTACCAGCCGGATGCCATCCATCTTAATTCCGAGGGGGCAGCGCTCTTCACATCAGCGCTGGCAACTTATCTTCCTGTGAAGATCCGGGGACTCGATACGGTGGCCTCGCCGAATTAGCCGCTTTTTCCCGGGAATCAAGCCCATCTTTGCTATGCTGCACAGTTGCCGAGAGGAGGAGTCCATGGCTGACCAACAATCCTACTGGAAGAAAATGGAAACTCAGCTCAACGAGTTGGGCGCGCAGATCAGCGAGCTGCTGGGTAAACTGGAAACCGGCGTCGATAAAGAGCTGGAAGCCCTACGTCCAAAATTGAAAGCAGCGCGGGAAAAGTTGGATGAATTGAAGCGGACCAGTGCCGATGCTTGGGGAGACCTCAAGCCGGGCCTGGAAAAAGCTTGGATGGAGTTACAGAAATCCTTCAGCGAGGCCGCCGCGCGATTCAAAGCACGTGGCCCCAAAGAATGATTCAGGTATACGGGACAAACGGCTCACAGAGTGGGCCGGTTTATCCAAAATTCCCAAAACCCTGTCTATTCGTAGCGCAATGCATCTATCGGGTCGATGCGGCACGCGCGACGCGCCGGAATCCAGACGGCCAGCAGAGCTACAACGCCCAAGAAGAGCTGTCCCCTCCTGACCACTTTGTCCAAATTTCATTGGATTCTCTATTTGGGAAACCTGTTCGGGGAATGTCCCTCTCCCTTTGGGAGAGGGTGGCGCGAAGCGCCGGGTGAGGGCAGTAAATGCACCCTCATCCGGCCCTTCGGGCCACCTTCTCCCAGAGGGAGAAGGACACGAGCCACCATTTCGGCTAATTTTCACACCACGGCCTCCTGACTCCATTCATGACCTTGCCGTTATTGAATGGCGTGTCTCGGTGTTATCTTTCTGGTGGCTATATCCATGGACGTTCTCAAAAAGCTTTTTGAGCAGCATTTCCACTCACCGGTCGAGCGGGCGCAACCGCTGCAGGGCCAGCTTGGCGGCTCGGGGCGCAATATCATCCGGCTTGCCAACAAAAAACTCAGCGCGATCGGCGTTCTGTATGCCGTACGCGAAGAGAACATCGCGTTTCTCGAGTTTTCCAAGCATTTTCGCCGGCACGGTCTACCGGTGCCGGAAATTTATGCTGAAGATTTGAATCACGGCGCTTATCTCGAAGAAGACTTCGGGGACACATCGCTGTTTGAGTTTCTCACGAAAAATCGTGCTGGCAAGAACATTGCTCCCAAAGCGATTAAGGCCTATCGCGAAGTTGTGGCCGTGTTGCCACGCTTTCAGATCGCAGCCGGCCGTGATTTGAATTACAGAGTGTGCTATCCGCGCGATAGCTTCGATCGCCAGTCCATCGCCTGGGATTTGAACTATTTCAAATACTATTTTCTTAGGCTCGCAGGCATCCCCTTCAACGAACAAGCCCTAGAAGACGATTTCGGCCGTCTGACGAACTTCTTATTGAGCGCCGGCCGCGATTACTTTCTCTATCGGGATTTCCAATCACGCAACATTATGTTGCGCGACGGCCATCCCTTTTTCTTGGATTATCAAGGCGGCCGCAAAGGCGCGCTGCAATATGACATCGCGTCTCTTTTGTACGATGCCAAGGCCGATCTTCCGCCGGAGCTGCGCCAGCAATTGCTCGATCATTATCTCGACAAGCTTGCCGGTTTCATCGAGCTCAAGCGCGAAGCGTTCATGCGCCACTACTATGCCTACGTTTACATCCGCATCATGCAGGCGTTGGGGGCTTATGGCTTTCGCGGCTTTTACGAGCGCAAAGCTCATTTTCTCCAAAGCGTGCCATACGCGCTGAACAACTTGCGCTGGCTGCTTCACAACATCCAGCTGCCGATCGAGGCGCCGATGCTGATGAACGCGTTCAAAAGCATGCTGGCCTCGGAGAAATTGGAAAGTCTCGCTTCCGAAACAGAAAACCTGGCCGTGCGGATTTTCAGTTTTTCATTTCATCAGGGCATGCCGAAAGACGAGGCAGGACACGGCGGCGGATTCGTTTTCGATGGCCGGGGGCTGCCCAATCCGGGCCGGGAAGACCGCTTCAAAAATCTCACCGGCCGCGACGCGCCGGTAATCGATTATCTTAATCAGCAGGAAAGCGTGCATCAGTTTCTCGCCGGCGTCATGTCCCTGGTAGACGCTACCGTAAGCAACTATCAACGCCGCGGCTTCAAGAGCTTGATGGTGTCGTTCGGCTGCACGGGCGGACAGCATCGCTCGGTGTACCTCGCGGAGGAATTGGCAAAACGGCTGCGCGGCAGGAACGGCGTGGAGGTGGTGGTGCGGCATCTCGGTTTGGAGAATTTGGGCAAATGAAAGCGATGATTTTGGCCGCCGGCCTCGGTACACGCTTGCGACCCATTACGGACAATCGCCCCAAGGCGCTGGTGGAAATCGCCGGCCGCACGTTGTTGGAGATGACACTCTCTCGCTTGCGTGCGTTTGGGATTCGCGAAGTGATTATCAACGTGCATCACTTTGCCGACATGATTCTCGAGTATCTGAAAGCGAACGATAACTTCGGCATGCGTGTTGAAGTCTCTTGCGAGAACGTCTTGCTCGACACCGGCGGCGGCCTGAAAAAGGCCGCCTATTTTTTTCTCGAGGATTCCGGCCGTTCGGATGAGCCATTCATTTTGCACAATGTCGATGTCATCAGCACGATCGACCTCCGTCGCATGGCGCAATTTCATAGTGAAAATCAGGCTCTCGCCACACTGGCCGTGCAAGACCGGCAGACCTCTCGATACCTGCTTTTCGACCAGCAGCTTCAGCTTTGCGGCCGCCGATCCACGCGCGACCAGAAAACTGAATTGGTTCGATCTTCACAGCAGGCACAGGCGCTGGCTTTTTCCGGCATCCACGTTATTTCTCCGCGGCTATTTGCGATGATGAATGAAGAAGGCGTTTTCTCCATCATCACTTCCTATCTCAATCTTGCTGCCCATGGAGAAAAAATCCTCGCCTTTCGCGCCGATGAATATTATTGGCGGGATCTCGGCAGGCCCGAGAATGTGACCCAAGCGGCTCTGGATTTGAAGCAAGAAATCATTCTGTAGCCGTCAAGCCGAAATCTTTGCGGTATGAACGTGTATTTGATTGACGGGACATATGAACTGTTCCGGCACTTTTTTGCCGTTCCCGCTGCTGCGGACGTGAATGGGCAGGACATTGGCGCGGTGCGTGGCGTCCTGAATTCTGTTCTGTCCATGATCGAGCGCGGCGCAACCCACATCGGCGTTGCAACCGATCATGTCGTGGAGTCTTTTCGGAATGATCTGTATCCCGGATACAAGACCAGCGCAGGCGTGCCTCCGGAGTTGCTCTCACAGTTCCCGGTTCTCGAAGAAGCGCTGGAAGCGATGGGAGTCGTCGTGTGGCCGATGGTCTACTATGAAGCGGATGATGCGCTCGCTTCCGCCGCAAGCAAGGCGGCCCAGGATAACCGTGTGAGGCAGGTGATCATTTGTACCCCGGATAAGGACCTCAGTCAGTGCATTGTGGGTACACGAATCGTTCAACTAGACCGCCGGCGCGACATTCTGCGCGACGAAGCCGGCGTCGTGACCAAATTTGGTGTGAAGCCGCAATCGATTCCGGACTACCTGGCTGTCGTCGGCGACAGCGCCGATGGTTTTCCGGGTCTGCCTGGATGGGGCCAAAAGGCAGCGGCCTTAACCTTATCTCAGTATCCTCACCTTGAAGACATTCCGAAGGATTGGCGAGAATGGCCCCCATCGATCCGCAATGCTCGCCGGCTGTCCACGTCCCTGCTCAACTTCTGGGACGATGCTTTGTTGTTTCGCATACTCGCGACCTTGCGGCTGGACGTGCCGGTCTTTAATACGGTCGACGATCTTCGTTGGAAGGGAACGCACCCGAACTTTGAGGAACAATGCCTTCGCATGAAGTCACCGGATCTGCTAGGCCGCGGCAGGTCGGCAAAGTTGGCTTGATCTGAACTTATCGCAGCCCAGGGAAACGAACTCCCCTCCTTGGCAAAGGAGGGGTGGACGCGCCGTCAAGAAATATCCCCGTTCCTTTGAAAGGCGCGGACGGGGTGGTTCGTTCAAACTCCAAAACAATTTCTTTTGAACGAACCACCCCGTCTGCGCCCGTTAAGGTGGCTTCGCAACATTTTCTTGATGGGCGCAGCCACCCCTCCTTCGCTTACAGTGCGCGGCGCGGCGTTCGATTTGTTATCGAAGGCATAGAGAGTGTCCGTTCCGTCTTCAAGGCGATAACGGCAACCAGGAACGCCGCGAAGCCGATCCAATTCAGCCAGAGAAAAACCCTCGCGGAAACTGCAATGGGCGAGATGGGGCTGAAAAGCACGATAATTGGCAGGAACCCGGTCGCAAGGAGGTACTGGCCGGCGCGAACCGCCTGACGGATAACCAGGAGAGCGGACGCAAAAACCACAGTCTCCAACAGTACTTTCTCATCCGTGACAGGAAGCCCTAACAACGCCAGGAACACAACCACAATCGAGACCCACATCATAACTTTCGTCAGCATTGGAACCTCATTCCTTTTTGCGGAACGGACAGACCCAAGCTAGAGATTAGTACATCGGTGGTCCGCCGCCGCCCGGCATCACCGCAGCTTTTCCTTCGTCCGGAATTTCGGAGATCAGGGCTTCCGTCGTCAGCATCAAAGCCGCGACCGAGGCAGAGTTCTGAAGCGCAGAACGGGTCACCTTGGCCGGATCGAGAATACCGGCAGAGATCATGTCGGTGTACTCTTCGGTTTCGGCATTGAATCCGAAGTTTGGTTGTTTCGAATCGCGAACTTTGCCCACAACGACCGCACCTTCGTGTCCGGCGTTGGAAGCGATCAGCCGAAGTGGCTCTTCGAGAGCGCGCTTCACAATGTTGACGCCGATCTGCTCGTCGTCTTCGAGCTTCAGCTTATCCAGAGCTGGAATCGCTCGCAGAAAAGCGACGCCACCGCCGGGAACGATTCCTTCTTCCACAGCAGCCCGGGTGGCGTGCATCGCATCTTCGACGCGCGCCTTCTTTTCCTTCATTTCCGTCTCGGTCGCCGCGCCGACCTTGATGATAGCCACACCGCCGACAAGCTTCGCCAACCGCTCCTGCAGTTTTTCGCGATCGTAGTCGGAAGTGGTCTCTTCGAGCTGAACGCGAATCTGTTTCACGCGCCCTTCGATGGCCGCGCGCTTACCACCGCCTTCGACGATGGTGGTGTTGTCCTTGTCGATGACGACCTTTTTCGCCGTGCCGAGATCCTCAATCTGGATGTTCTCCAGCTTGATGCCGAGATCTTCCGTAATCGAACGGCCCTTGGTAAGGGTTGCGATATCGTCCAGCATCGCCTTCCGGCGATCGCCAAAGCCGGGAGCTTTTACCGCCGCGGCCTGCAGCGTGCCCCGCAGCTTGTTCACAACGAGCGTTGCGAGCGCTTCACCTTCGATGTCTTCAGCAATAATCAACAGGGAGCGCCCCATCTTCGCCACCTGTTCCAGGATCGGCAGAAGGTCTTTCATCGTGCTGATTTTCTTTTCGCAAATCAGAATGAGGCAATTTTCGAGCACACACTGCATCCGGTCCGGGTCGGTCACAAAGTAAGGCGACAGATAACCGCGATCGAACTGCATCCCTTCGACCAGGTCCATCGTCGTCTCGAGTGTCTTTGCTTCTTCGACCGTGATCACCCCATCTTTGCCGACTTTCTTCATGGCTTCGGCAATAATGTTGCCGATTGTGGAGTCGTTGTTGGCCGAAACCGTAGCCACCTGAACGATCATTTCGCCGCTCACCGGTTTCGCGAGTTTCTTGATCTGTTCGGTAGCCACTTCAACCGCTTTTTCGATGCCGCGCTTGACGGCCATCGGGTTTGCTCCCGCAGCCACGGTCTTCACGCCCTCGCGGAAGATCGCCTGTGCCAGAACGGTGGCCGTCGTCGTGCCGTCACCCGCCACGTCGCTGGTCTTCGATGCGACTTCCTTCACCAACTGGGCGCCCATATTCTCGAGAGGATCTTTCAACTCGATTTCTTTCGCTACCGCGACGCCGTCTTTCGTGATCACCGGCGAACCGAACTTCTTATCGAGAACCACGTTGCGGCCCCTCGGGCCCAGCGTGACCTTGACTGCATCAGCCAGTATGTTTACGCCGCGCAAGATTGCCTGGCGTGAATCTTCACCATGAACGATCTGTTTCGCCATTGGGCTCCTCTTTCTTACTTCCTGCCGGCGGCTTTGCCGGCGTGGGTTAAAATGCCAACGATCTCGTCTTCGCGTAGGATCAAATAGTCCTGCCCCTCAAGCTTGATTTCGCTTCCGGAATACTTTCCAAACAGGATCCGATCCCCTTCCTTCACTTCCAGCGGCGCGACCGAACCATTCTCGAGCGTTTTGCCCGTTCCAACGGCCACAACTTCGCCTTCCTGAGACTTCTCCTTGGCGGTGTCCGGGATAATGATTCCCCCTTTCACCGTCTCTTGTTCTTCAATGCGCTTTATGAGAACACGATCGTGTAAAGGTCGTACTGTCATCGGATTTAGATCTCCTTCGACTTTCGTCGGATAGATTTGTATGTTGCTCATTGTTTTTGGTGTGGCTTCGTACTTAACCATACTAAGTGAATTCATTACCTGTAATCAAGGCGAATCGTGTATGCTGATAAACTATTTTTAGTTAAGTAGCCAAAATGCAGAAGGGTCGGCGGTCGTATGGACGTATCTCAATTGATTCAGCAGAAATTGGATGAGTCGGGATTAGAGCAGCGAGACCTGGCCAATGCCGCTGAAGTTACCGAGTCCTATATTTCCCAGTTATTGAGCCGGAAGAAAATGCCTCCTGCTCCGGATCGGACCGACATCTACGACAAGCTTGGAAGATTTCTGAAGCTGCCGGCCGGCACACTTGCCGGCCTGGCCGACCTCCAGCGAAAGAACGAACTCCGGAAGAAAATGCAGAGTCCGCCGGCACCGTTGTTCAGAGAAGTTCGAGAGCTGTTTCTCGCAAAATGCAAACGGGACAAACGACGCCAGGTGCGCGCGATTTTTGAGAAGGAACCGTTTGGCGAACTTGAACGCCTGATCACCCAGAAGCTCCTGGATGTAGTCAAGGCGTTGGCCAGGGAGGAACTGGGACGCGCAAACTGGCTCCGGATCGTGGCTCGACTGAGCGATCGAAGCTATGTGCAAATGCGCGTCGCTGCCCTCGAATTCCTGGACACGGACGTGTTCAACATAACCCCGGAAAGTTGCGTCGCTTTCCTGGATCCACTGATCGTATCGTGGGACATCGATCTCGCTTCCTTTGGCCTGCAGATCGTCTTGAATCGCAGAGCCGCTCCGTCGCACTTGAAGAAATTTGAATTTATTGAACGGAAATCCGAGGAACCCTCAGTTGAACAGGCGGGACTACAGGAATTCCTGAAAGATCGTTCTCTTAGTGGAGATGCGACCCCAGAGGAAGTTGAGTTTCTGAAACAGCTGCATTCCCATAATGGGCGGCGGCCAACTGCGCTGTATTACTATCGCGAACTGCAAAACTTGCGAGACCCTCTCCATTTCCGTCGCAAGTAGCCATGCGAACCTTCGTGCGCTGAATGAAACCAGGAGGTACTGATGAGGTCAGAAAAAGCCGAAATTCCAATCACAGATTTTATTAAAGTGTGGTGTGAACACTGCGGCATTCGGATTGACCCGAATGAAGAACGGACCGGAGCTGGCGTCAAGACCTATCATCCACATTGTTATTCAAAACTCTTGTCTGCCATTCCCAAGCCGACAGGGTTACCTCTCGCAGGCCGTTAGACGTTCCGGGAGAACCGTAACTTCCCGTTCTCCTCCCGAACGCAACCGGACGGCGAACTGTGCATTGAGCAATTGTGAACAGCTTCTGCCCGGAGTTGCCCGCAAAATTCGATGGTATGGAAGAATCGATTGCAGCATGGGAAGACGAAGGTGGATCTGCCGCTCGAAGTGCGCAGATTATGACTGGCACCGTGAATCAAATCGGTTGGGCAGAGCAAATCAAGATAAAAGTGAATGCAGAGTTTGATCGTGTTCGAAAAGTGCTCGAATCGGCGGCAAGCAAGCAGTCTGCGAAGGATCGAGTGGATACCGAGGCCATGATCGCGATCCTGGAAGATAAGCGTGCCGAAGTGATGGCGCGCGAACAGGCCGGATATTTCATCCACGACTGGCAGGA
>WNGK01001442.1_pt1 | contig 46505 bp, 44 predicted proteins | sample 5400601 | NCBI WGS metagenome assembly WNGK01 (sample SAMN13153376, study PRJNA577476) | soil metagenome | isolation source: 60 cm soil or saprolite under Garry oak tree replicate 1 | place: USA:California | collected 2016-06-15 | reverse complement strand
AACTGCGAGTTCGGCTGCTCCCTTTACAAGGTCGTCGCGGTTCACACCGGCGGCAAAACCCTTCGTTTTCATCTTCTTGCGCACAGAGGAAACTTCCAGACCGAGAATGCTCTTATTGGGACGCACCAGGGCCGTCGCGCCCAGGTTCAAATCCCCATCAAAAAGATTAGCCATATCTTCCACCTTTTCAGATAAGAGCCATAGCGCATACAATGGCGCTTCCACTCTGGCCGTGTTATCGCAGGCTATTTTAACATATTGAAGCGTCGTCTCATAGTCCCTGAACAGGTACTTGTCGTCCAGTTTCGGCATGAAGTCCAGAAAACAGGCAAACAGGGGAATATCCTCTTTTACAGAGTGCAGGCGATAGAGATGATTGACGCTAGCATGGCGCTGTAGACCGCGCCAGGTTCGCGTTGGAAGTAGTTTTAGTATTTCCAGCCGCGAGGCATGAGGCCAGTACTCACGAAGAATGGCCGTTTCCTCGTCGCTTAACACGTCGCCTCGTGTCGGCGTGACTTTCCAGAGATAGGCAATGTCAATGCGCGGACAGACGGCATCCAGCCAGTCAATGGAGAGTCTAAGCCAATGGGGTGACACTACCTCGACTTCGATGCGGTTAATGAGCAAACTAAAGGCTCGCTGCCGCTGCGCTAAGTCAAACGTCGGCCAGACGGCTTCAAAATTGCCGAGCAGAGCGTGTAGCTTGGCGATTTCTTCCGGGCTGTCGATGATGCCAAGCTTATCCTTTTTCATTTCCAACTGCTCTTTGGTTTGCAGCAGCTCGTCGGCTTGTTTTTGTAGCTTAGCATAGAGCGGGTCTTTGTTGCTGGTGGCGAGTCGCTTTTCCGTATTCTCTTGCAGTTGGATTTCCAATCCCTTCAGTTGATCATCTATACTGACATAGTCTTCGGATTGTTGGTCGTAGACCTGTTCCAGGGCGATTTTCACCCGATCCTTCAAATTGTGATCCGCCCGCTCCAGCGCTAGCAGGCGCTCGATCACCACGTTATCGAAGTGGACTACATAAATTCTGAACAGCTTGTCGGTCAGAATGCCGCTTGCTCGCTGGCTGCGGGCGACATAGCAGCCGTCATCGACGGTGGTAAAGGCTGTTCTGTCTGGAGAGGGAGGGGTGGCCAGCAGTCTCCCATGAAAGAGAGCGTCTGGTGGGGTGTCGCGAGTACTGCGAATGCGGGTGATGCCTCGGTTCATTTCAAGCGGCTCACCTTCCAGGGTATAGCCTTTAATCCGCGCATAGCCTTCCGCGAACAGGGCATAATCTAAAATCGCCGCGTGATGATCGATAATCGTATCAGGCTTATCTGCATCGGGCATCCACCACCCGATATACATCTCGTTGGTCAGCCAGCGTTTAATGACTTGCGGCCCGCGTGGTTTATAGCCCACACCTGGTATATGCCGCAGGTTCGTTCGGAACATATAGCGTTCCTGATCTTCCTCTGGTATCTCTGGGAACAAAAACACCATCCGTGCGACTTCTTTATTGAGTTTGCCCATGTCCCAATCCAACGCTTGTGCTCTGAGAGCCAATTTGCGTATCTCTTTCGCCCACGGCTCGTAGATTACGATGAATTGATTTTGTTTTTTGCCTTTGACGACCAAGCCGGGCGGTAAGCCCCTGCCATCATACCCCCCTTTATCTGCTTTATTTTGCTTGCATTGGTTCGCATGCTTGATTGGCCCTTCGATGTAAGCGTATGCCTCTATCATCTTTTCCTGAAATGCCCGCAGGTCTTGGGGCACAGTAAAGTCATACACCCTCGTCTCGTCATACCGCGCTACCGATGAAATAGGCGGCACAATCAGCTTGACCTTCATTATGTCCAACAGTTTGGTAAAGGGACCGACCTGATCCAGGTGCTTATTGCGAAACAGCCTGTCTTCTCTGGCCACGACGATTGTGCCAATAATCCCCTTCTTGATGTCCTGATAGAGACGGTCAAGCTCCTCGCGCTGGTCAATGCGTTTTTGCCCTGACACTCCCGATCCTTCATCATAGAGGCGCACATCCGGCTTGTCATCGCCATAGAGCAACCTGCCGTAGTCTTGCAGACCCAATTGGGTTTCTCGGCTTTCTGCCTGTGCCGTGTCAGCACCGTCTTTTGACTGCCGCACCAATACAGCAGTTGCCCGTTTCTTATCAATTTCTGGTAAGACACCGGCGTGGTTAGTAGGACGGTTTTCTGCTTGGCGAAGTTTGAACGCTATTGGTTGTGGCATGTAAAAGTCCTTTCCTACTCGGCTTTTTCCTGTTTGATCTCGGCCATTAACGCTAACATCATCCTGGCGAAGCGTCCCATAGGAGTTTCATCGAGCTTTTCACTAACGCTCAGGAGCGTGACATGATGTTGATCCATCTCTTCGAGCAGGATAATGAGATGTATTTGGTTTTTTGACAGCCGATCAATGGCAGTAACCACCACACTCTGAATATCGCCGCTCTGTATACGCTGGCGCATTTGGCTCAAACGCGGACGTTCACGGTATTGGTAGGCAGTCCCAATTTCTCTGAAAACCATCCCAACCGTCAAACCGTGTTGCTCGCAATAAGCCCGACAGACTTGCTCTTGCTCATTGAGCGTATTTCTGTTAATAGGTTGTTCCAGTTGGTCGTCTAAAGCTTTCCGGCAGTAGATGTCTACGGTGGTGTCTAGCATAGTAAAGTCCTTTCTGGTAGATTGAACATGCAGCACTCCAGACGGGTGACGATCCTCTGGAGTTTTTAATGCCCCCGAATTCGAGGGTTTCAGCCTTCATAACGACTATATAGAACTCCTTGTAACGGCTTCTGGAGCCGGATCAGGCAAGAGAGCAGGGATCAGCGCACCGCTTAGCTCACCGATCCGGCAGCCTAAAACGTATCTAAGAACCCCGTCAGCATCACGCCATTCGGCATATCCTTTAGCCCATTCCTGAACCGATTGACAAAATAGCGTGTCCGAGAAAATACGGCCTTCCAGCGGCGCTTCGTTAAAACAATAGTCTCTGCCGACTTCATAGCCTTTGGCAAAGTCTGTATCAGTCAAGACAACCAGCGAGTCAGAGGGAAGCGTTAAATAGCCACCATGTACCATTCCTAGCTCGAAGCCGAGCATAGGCAACCACCCATTTGGGGGATGGTCATACCATCCGGCCTTGATATGGTTGGTGAGATTGATTATCAGGTAGCAGTCGTCATAGACGCCACTGCCTTGTCCGTCGCCGTACATTGCCCACCAGACGCCTAACTCGTACCAGCGTTTGAACTCAGCATCGTTGACCTCCAACAGGGCTGGCACGGTAAGTTTAGAGGTAACAGAAATAGAGGTAGCCATCGGTGCTCTCCTTCCTGCAAATAGAACTGCTTGTTTGCTACTCTCCCTCAGCAAACAAAAGAATAGTCAATCACAGTGTACATAACAATAACAAGCTTTGTCAAGCTCTGTGTATTACTGATACAGTTTACCAAGCAAACACAGTGATTGACCGCTAGACAAAGAGAGAATATAATTGCGTAATCTTAGTAATTAAAGGTGGGTGCTTATGTCTGAGGAATTATTAACTATCGAACAAGTAGCAGATCGGCTGCAATTGCATCCAGATACTATTAGACGGTATATTCGGGAGAGGAAACTGCCTGGGGTGCGTATTTCGGCTACTGTGGTGCGTGTGAAGAAGTCTGATCTGGATAAATTTATTGAGGAACGTTCCACAGACAAGCCGGGCAGCGAGCAGTGAGAGTTTAAGCCTCACTTATCAGCGAAGCTTAAACCTAAAGTGGTCAAACTTCGATGAGTGAGGCTAGAGGCCTAGCGTATTAGCGCAGGCTGCGCTCAATCTCAGTCAGTGCCAGTTCCAGCGCACGGCCTGACAGATCGCTATCCGGCAGTTTGCCGCGCCATGAGGCCATATATGTCTCATAGTTCGCTACTGCCTGCTGATAGGTGGCGTACAGTTCACCGACAGGCTCATAGAGCTTGACTAGGTTGGGCTGTTCCTTGTCGATGAGGGAGGCGACAGCCTTCGCTTGTTTTGCCAGCTCCTTGTACGACTCGACCACCCCCAGACCGCCTTCCTGGGCAGACCGCGCACTGCTGCGTAGCACGCGCCCTTTCTCACTGAACTCGGAACTGAGTAGTCCGACTTGCTCGCGCAGTTCGGCATTTTTGCGTTCCCAGCCCTTCATGGCGATGAGGTATGGCTTGTACGCGCTACGAATGGCTTCAATAAGGGGGAGACGGCTTTTGCGCATGTCGCTGCGCAGTTCTTTGACTTCCGGGGACTCTTCCTGTGCCATAAAAGCACCTCCTGATATGAGTGGTACGTGCAGAGTACATCCCTGCAACAGTCCGACTCTAGCTCTGGTGCTTCCGGCTCAGCAAGTCCGAAGCGGTTTCACACGTAAGCGCTGTAAGATGGATACGTTAGTGTAGTGCTCTGAAGGATATAAGGGGATTTGATGATGGACGATTATAAGTCACACGGTAATGACTCCTTTTGGTGGATTGATAAAGCTGAAGAATTGTTAATTTCTTCAATAATATTAGAAAAAGCATATCGCTCCAGCATGGCTCAAGTAAGGAATAGCGAGCATGGGGTGCTCCCCAATAAATGTCGTACACTGCCGATAATCATTTACTTATCGGTGGCTAATAGCGTATTTATGCACGAATCGGGGTTTGTAAGTTTAGTACATTTTCATTAGCTCTTAATGCTCGGCAACTCTAAAGAATTACTAAATGCTTCCAATATCTCGTCCAAAATGATCTTATGTTCCTGGATAATATTTAGCCCCACCGTTTCCCCCAGCTCCTTTTGGATTTGAAATATCAAGTCGCCCTGCGAGTTCCAGAGATTGCCCATGAAGACAAATGCGTGGAGGTCTTGCAGTTCATCCGACTCACTGCGCGGAGCGTCTATACTACGGTGTGCAGTGTGTTTGTTCCGAAACGATTGTGAAATCTCGGCGATTTTTGGCGCATGAGCATATATGTAGTGAATCCAAGCATTAATTCTTCCGACTGTATTGATATATGCGATAGCCTCAAACTTTGCTTCGTTGATCGACTTGTTCCGCTCGCTATCATTAAATCGCTCAACTGTGGGCAATGCAGCAAAATTAACGAGTCGCTGGAAGTTGTCGAAATGGTATTCTAGCTCTTTAGCTATAAATATAATGCCCGCTAGCTGCATGAAGGAAGATTGAAGATGCTCCCTATCAATGGCTCTAGCATATAAGGAGTTCAGCTTATCGGACAGGAGCGGGATGCTCTCAATTGCGATACCAGGAAATTGGTCGTCGACTCTCCAGTTCTTAACGTCCCTAAGCGTCATACATACTCCTCGCTCGTGAGTTTGAACTGTAGCTACTGCTAGAAGGGTGCAACTCGAACTCGCGCCAATATACTACTATCTACTTCGCGACTTGTCAATTACAGTGCAATATCTTCCTGTCTGTCTTGCTTTTTCCCCCTCGAAACAGCGTTGCTCTGGATATACGTAATGTGCGACATATATCTTCAATGCTATGGTTGGGGTCGGCATGGAGTGCTTGAGCCATCTCGATCTTCTTGCGTTTTGCAAGGCTTGACTCTAGCTTAAAAGGCACACTACAGACTCAAAAAGAGTAAATTGTGGCCGTCGAGGATGAGGATCTTTGTCGTAGTACCGGACTACCTGGAAACATTTGTTCAATTTATGCTGTTGTATCTACAAAACCACACCCGTCCACATGACCTATGGCTACCGAGATACTTGCAAATTCGTAATCAGTGTTGGCTAAAAGTATAATGCAAGTACAATCTATCGGAGGTGAATCCACTTGTAATGGCAGAAGAATTTATTGTACGGTCTATCGGCAACGGAATTGCCAGCGTCACGCCTGATTTGGTTTTGGACGAAGCAACAGTTGACGATACTACTCTCGACTCGACTCCACAGACACGGACGGTTTTTCGAGCCGAAATTCATACCAACGGCGACAAGGGCGTGCGTGGCTGGATTATTCGCCAGAAAAAAAGCAGCAACGAGGAATGGGAAGATACCAAGAATATCGACTTCCGTAAACTCAAATCTGGCGAGGGCACAAGCATCCAGTTAGGCACCGAAGCGTTGGCAAAGCTTGTAGAGCGGTATAACATGCTCGGCGCTCAAGTCCACGATCATGGCGTCCCCTATGGCACACACTACTATGTGAGTGGCAAGAAAGACGAGGTGGTTGTCACTAATTCCAGCACGGTTGCGGCGTCCATTAACGCGCTTCTTTCAGAAGAGTTTGGCGAAAGCCTTTGGCAAGAACTTTTAGCAAACGATCCTGACTTGCTGAAACGACTCGCATACGGTGCCGTGCAGATAGGTAGACACAAAGAGCTTGAGCTGTTCAAAGGATTCCTCGACGATCCGGCTAGCCTCACTACTTACGCCCTGCGGCAAAGCATCGACACCAGCAAACCAGAAAAGGTTTGGCAGCATTTCTTTGAGCAAAACCCCTGGATATTCGGCTACGGGTTAGACTACACCTTCTTGAGCATACTGCAGCGAGAAGCCACGGTGGGCAGCCCGACGGCGGGTGGCAAGGAGCAAGAGTTCCTTGATTTTCTTGTGGGTAGCAGTGAATATACTGTGCTCGTGGAACTTAAAACACCGCAGACACCTCTGTTCCGAACCAAACAAAATAGAGCTGGCACATGGTGCCTCTCGGATGAACTTATTGATGCCGAATCTCAGATACTTGAGCAGAAAGCCAGCCTACAAGATTTTGCCGCCAAGAATCCAGAGAAGATGTTTGACCGACAAGGTAATCGGATATCCCAGCGAACGCTAAACCCCAAAACCATCCTGATTATCGGCTGTAAGGACCAGTTTGATAAATGTCCTACTGACCTCGAAAAAGACATAAAATCGAGAACTTTCGAGCTACACTGCCGTGAATTGACTAATATCAGAGTAATGACGTATGACGAGCTATACGAGCGGGCACGGCACATCGTGGAGATTGGCGATAAGCAGAAAGGTAGTGCTTGATACCAGGTCCACAAATTGAACATTTATTTGTTGGCTCAGCTTAAATAAAAAGCACTGGTATCCTTATCACTTTTGCTTCAAAGTAAATGTTCCTGTGACGTTTTCATCGAATACATAATTTGGCAGTGCAATTTTCATAAGCATTCAGACCATTGACTAGCCTCCGATAACGTTCTATTATCGGAAGCTAGAAAGAGGGTATTTGAAGATATGGACGACAGCTTTGTGCCCGAAGTCAAGGCAGCCGAAAGCGATGCATTTTTGCAGCAGGCGAAGACGCAGATCGCGGTCTATGCTGCCAACTCGAAAGCAGCACATACGTGGAAAGCATACCAAGCTGACCTGCGCGATTTTACGACATGGTGTGAGGAACACAATCTCGTCTCTTTACCTGCAACGCCTGAAACCGTCGCGGCTTATTTAGCCGACTTAACGCAACGCTGCAAAGTATCCACCATCCAAAGGCGGCTATCTGCTATTAGCCAGCAGCATGCCGCCGCGAGATTTGAATCTCCCACTCGTTCAGCAATCGTCCGGTTGACGATGCAAGGCATCAGACGAACTCACGCACCCGCTCAAGGCGTGCGGAAAGTACAGCCTGCCGTGACGAGCGTTATCTATAAGCTGGTTGACCCGCTCGGCACGTCGCTCATCGACCTACGGGATCGCGCATTAATCTTGCTCGGCTTTGCAGGAGCGTTCCGGCGTTCGGAACTGGCGCAGCTGCAACTCACCGATATCACCGAAACTGAAGACGGCTTGCGCGTGAGGCTGCGGCACTCCAAGACCGACCAGGAGGGCGAGGGGTTTGTGAAGGGGATTCCCTACGGCCATGAACACAAAACCTGTCCAGTGCGAGCGTGGAAAGCTTGGAAGGAAGCGGCTTGTCTTACGGGCGGCTACGCCTTCCGATCAATCACCCGCTACTCGAAACTAGGTGCTTCTCTCTCTGACCGAGCGGTGGCGGAGGTTATTAAACGACGAGCTCAGGCTGCAGGGTTAGCGTATACCGAGTTCTCCGGTCATTCTTTGCGAGCGGGACTGGCTACAGCAGCAGCCCAGGCTGGCGTGAGCGAACGAGTGATCGCCAAACAGACGGGGCATAAATCACTGCCGGTGCTCAGAGGATATATCCGCGAGGGGTCTTTGTTTACTGAGAATGCGGCAGCCAAGGTAGGATTGTAGTGCATGATCTCGATAAAGCTTTGGCTCATGGCTGCTATCAGTCAAACGACAGGTAGCCATCCACAAAAGCTTGTAAGACCGGCTGTTCTGGTATGGGGTCTTTGCTAGGGAACTCTTTCAGTGCAGTGAATGGCATACTGTGTTGGGTGCGATCCCGCAGCACCTCATAGACATCCGCCTGCTGCTCATTGGTTGCGGTTTCGACGCCGTGAATAAGCAAAACTTCCCGTGATGTTCGATCATCTGATGGAAATGTGATAAGTCCAATGATTGCCAAGTACGCTCGGACGAGCTTGCCAACTTCGGGATGCTCAGCGGCCAGGTGTTTGCCTAAACTGAGCATAGCAGCAGCGGCTTCGTCCAGATCGCCAGGGAAATTAGTCGATGTGTAACCAAGTCGGGACTTTGAGCCAACAAGAAAAAAGGTAGGCCGCACAAAGCCGCTTGTTTCCATTTGCCGCGTCACTATCTGTCTGACTTCTTGTAACTCTTCCATGAATAGCATCTCTGATAGTATAGCTCTGCTGTACGCACGAATCTTAGTGATACTCTAAGCAGTTGCCCTACATTCCTCCGCTCGCCAAGCGTTCGTACTTACTCTTGGCATCATCCCATGTCCGATCAGTGAGCCCGATCTTTTTCAGCACGTCCGCTATCGGCATGCCTTGTCGTAGGCTTCTCACAGCAAAGGTGTCCCGTAAGATACCAGCGGTCACTTTTTTCCGCAGTCCGGCTGCGCGAGCACTGTCTGACAGCAGTTGTCGCATAAACCGTTGCGTATAGGGAAAGAGTGTGTCAGTGATCCCATATTGCGCTACATAATCCTCAAACACCGGCAGTATCTGAGGTGGCAGTTTCAGTTTCCGATCTTTGCGCACCTGGCTGCCAGAGTGTTTTACCCAGAGTTCTGGCTGGTACTTATTGGAAAAGTCAAAATGGGTTATTTTGAGGTCCATCAGTTCGGTGCTCTTGAGGCCGGTTTCGAGCAGCAATAAGATTAACAGATAGGTTCGTGGGTTCTGGCTGGCGCTGCGGAGAAGCTGCTCGCATTCGCTATCGAATAAGATATCCGGCAGCGGCGAGGTAACCCGTGGCGCGCGGATTGTCTTGGCTGGGTTCTCCTGAAGCACTTTTTCCTGCTCCAGCCAGTGAAAGTAGTTGCCAATGCTGGCAATTTTGCGGCTGACCGTCTTGGCTGCCATTGTCTTCTTAAGCTCCCCGATCCAGCGTTGAATATCTACCGTCTGGATGTCTTTGAGGGTCTTTGGGCCTACATATAAACCAAAGCGCTTCATATCGCTGCTAAAGTCGTCTGGCGTGTATTTCGAGTACTGACCGCTGCTGAGGTACGCATAATATGCCGGTAACGTCGCTGTGACAGTCTGATTGGCCGACGGTGCGGCTACTTGATAGCTCTGAGGTTTCACGCCTCTATATTTCCGTTGGTCGAATAGCGTCCCCTGCCCTGTTGCCATATGATCAGTATAGCAGTTCCCAGAGTCAGTTCGACTCTCCACTCCCCCTTCATACGTTAGCCAGATCGTTGCGATGGGAAGCCACGTGGCAGTGGGTCACAGGATAATACGGTGTGGGTGGGACGAGAGCCTGACGGACTCTGGGAAGTGACCACTCCCACAGAAGTTAACCAGCTTGCGCTCACTGGTGGTTTGCTCCTATTCTAGTTTTATGAGTTTCTTCAACTTCATACCCATTATTGTCTTTTCGTTAATGTTAATGGGTTGTCTAGCAACTGCGGCTTTGGCAAATGATAGGCTGCCCAGAATTATTGCTATTGTTGTCCTACTGCTTCTGACACTATTCTTTGTTACAAGTGATTTTCAATGGACATATTGCCCTGCCAGAGCTAACCTTGAAGCTGCTCCAGCTGACGGACGATGTCTTTGGTAGTCAGATTGCTCCCGTGTTAGCGTAAAAAAGTTACTCCATCTCCCCTATCTACTTTCGGCTGGTTCCTATGGCCACGCAACAATGGTTTTCTTTGTAAGCTATGGATGCGGGGGTGGTGGGGAGAGTCGGATGGACTCTGCGAAGTCGAATAAGAATCGGGTCTTGATACTGCTCACTCAACCTGTTAGCTAGATTTTTTATGATTTTCCTTCACCGTTATAAGACCGCCTACTCCACCCAAAAGACTGAGAATATCATGCAGTGAATAAAACGCTATTCCCCACCCGCTACCGTAGACATTTCTAACGAGACCTAGCACCCACAGCATGCCAAACAAAACTGACAGCACCACCAAAAATACAATTGCGACTTCAAATTGATGTGATGGAGCAACAGCAGCAGCAAAATAAACAAATACGAGCCCTAAAACTACAGATGATATTAACTGAGACCAGAAGGTTACTAATGAGTTGTCACTAAGCGCCCCATTCAGTATATTAACCAGTGTTGAGACCAATAATGCACCTATCACGCTAGACGGGAGTACCAAAACCCATCTTAACCAACTCGGCCAATTAGCAAAAAACAACTCCTCTGCAATAACTTTCTCCTGATAACTCTCCATAGATCAACCCTTTGTTTAGCTATAGGCCAATCATAGCAAATCACGGCGGTGCCACTTCGTAGAAACCATCACCACTTGCGAAGTAAGGTTATTATCAGATGACCGCTCTTATTTTGTATGGTCGTTGGTACTAACTGCAGTTCTTAATATGTTTTTTGATACTCTAGCCCACTCTTATAAGTCGTCACGGATAAAGCGTCTTGTTTCTGTCCTATAAAATGACCGTTTTGTGAGACTACTCTAAGGCGCTCCTATGCAGCCGATATCGTTGCTTGGGGTGACGCTGTGTTTGAAAAGTACTCACTAATGTGAGGATTATACATAAAGTACTCATAGAGCAGCGACTGTACCTGTTCTATGCTGATGCTACCCTCTACCTTAAAAAGTTTATGCCTCGAACCGACACGCTTGCCAGGATCACTACCTCCGGTAACGATATCCAGCACTTCGGCATAATCCTTTATTGCAAAGGTTCGTACCGCTCCGTCTATGTGACTGATGGTCTGTTGCGCTTGGTCGTAAACAAAATGAGCGAACTTTTGGATACAGTACTCCTTGCCGACACCATGTATTCGACTGGTAGGATACTTTGGGTTTGTCAACGGTACATATTCTTCGATCATGAACTGTCTCTCGGTGTCGCTCAGCATATCACTGCGAAAGAGCGTGAAATTTACAGGGTAGTTGGAGCCGCGCTCGCTATCTGTTCTGTGGAGGGTTCTGACTGGTTTCTTGTCCTTACTTTGAAGTAGTGAGGCCGCAAACTTTAGGCCGTACCAATAATCCTCTTCGATGATTTCGCTATAGTATTTTGGATGTGTTACCCGCATAGGGTCAATGCGGATTTTTACCGCCTTGCCTTCTTTTCTGAGATTTTCAAGCTTGTTAGGCATATTCACGAAATTAGCGTGATAAAACCTTCGCAAAAACTGGTGTGGGTATATCATTGTCTCTCGTGATGGCAATATAAGAGCGTGGTCTCTTAGCTCCATGTCTTTATCTAGAGTCACTAGCCCTTCATCGTCAACCGGAATACCCAGACTTTTCGGCAAATTGTAGTCCTCTATACGGGTTATATACTCGTCAATATCGGGTATATGTATGATTAATAGATAGCTGATAACCATTCGAGCTGCTCGCTCGATATGAAAGGAACCATCTTCTCCTTCACCGTACCAAATCGTACTGTAATAAAATTCCTCATCTTCCTTACTTATAAGGCTGGTCAAGTCAGTTTGCAGCATCTTACCCTGTATCACTTCGAGTATTCTGGCATAGTCTCTTACAAGAGGGTCTGACTTGGGTACCCTACCGTAGGTGGTTCCATCCGAATAGATATCTAAGTTGCGGTTGTGATATTCTCTTGCTAGAACTTTCAGCAGACCTTGAACTTCGGTTGATTTTGCAAGGTATGAACGAAGTTCGATTAAGCTCATCATCTCTTAATATCCTTGGTTATCTTGGTTGTCTTCGAAGACTGGAATGTCCTATATTATCTTCTTGACTCCATCAATCAATGATTGCACCTCTGCCTCTGATACCTCTTTAGGGTGGGAGCATTTGTTCCGAATGGATGCCAGATACTCTATATGCTTGATTTCAGTGATATCCATTATGCCCGCTTTTTGTAATGCCTGTAAAAGTGGCTGGATAGTAGCCTTTGGAGGATACGACAATCCATTAATGTCACAGAGCGTCTTCAAATGAAGTTCGAGCGCAACGCCAGCTATGCTTCCGGCAGCACGAGTAAAACCATTTGCTAGCAGTATCTCCGCTTGTTCCACCTCTGTATTAGCTAAATCTGTTGTGATAAGTTTTCTGAGACTAAATTCTCTGGCCTCAGCAATATCCGGCACAATTAATAATATATTAAGTTGTGCCTCTAAGGTGTCTATAAAACTTTCCGTCATGGTCGAGATGTTAGGAGCGGCGCTGTATTTAAGCTTGAGGTAATCTACAACACCGAGAGGAGAACCAGATTTTTTCCCCTGTGATTCTTCAGCCTTATAAAAGCTATTGAATTCGTTTACCATTTGTGGCAAGTAATCTTTGATAAGCTCATAGGATAGAGAATACCAGCGTGTATATGCTCGGATAACCTGGCGTTGAGCGATCTTTAACTCAGGTGTTAGAGTATCCCAATAATATTCTTTCCAGGCGATATCTTCATCCCTCATGTGTTCGAGATCGAAATCCTGAGGATTACCATATTCATCTATTGAATGCTCTTCCTCTATGACTACGCAGCCTTGAAAGAATGCCGATCCCATCTGTTCAATTTCCGTAACGAGGGCTTCAAGCTCGCTTACTTTCTTCTTCAACATATCAACCGTAAACAAGATAATATGCCTCATTTCTGTTTATTGAGTCTTTGCTTCACTGCTTCGATCTTTGCGGGAGCCACATAGAGATACTCAAGAAGCAGTTCCACGAAGTCTAGGATAATGAGTACGTCTGTTTCTGTTACCTCATCTTCATCAAAATGGGCACCTAAATTGCCGAGTTGCCTTAAATGAAGTGCTACATCTACCAGTGTTTGGGGAATGCGCCCTGTGTCGGCTAAGTTTTTCAGTTTGTCCGCCAGCACTCTTCCAGGAGCATTCTCATGCTTACATACAGCTTCCAGCGTCTTTCTCACCAGTACAGCACAAGAGCTTGGAGAGATATTGCTCACTCGCAGTGCTTCTGCGTATTTTTTCTCAATAACTTCCGGTAGGTTGGTCAGGGGCGTCTTGCCTGTTGGGTAAAGTACGTCCACCGAAGGTAGAGAATCTTCCCATTGCCTTACGGCAGCCCATTTAGATGACTTCGTAACTTGCGTCACAACTGGCTTTGAGCACATCGAACACTGCATTATGTACCAGGTTGTGTAGATGAAAGTTTCGCTATGCTCAAAATCTCCCTCGAAATGCTCCGTATGCATATAATGCGATCTGATGTAAAATGTCGTTCGTCTTCCGCAATGATCACACAGCATTACCACGTCGAATTCAGTGGTCTCAGTATCCATCGCTAACTCCCCTAACTCAGAGTAGTCGTGTGTTTAAAGGCGATCTAAATACTATCTGAACATTTCACCCCTGTCAATCAGATAAATGAAATGCTACTTTGCTTCTATAAGTCCTTCACACTGCCAAAGGCAATGCGATCTAGTATCAGGTCTTCCATGTTTGCCATGAGCGCAGGCACTATGGTATATTCCCCATATCTGTCGTTGATACTATCGCAGGCATCGGACAGCGTTTTATGGTCCATTTTGCTGCCATCGAATAGACCGAGTTGCTCCGGCTTGAGTCTTATCAGACCGTAAACTGAAACCGACATATGCGTCACCACATCGGAAATATACGCTGCCAGCAAAAGCTTCTTGGCGTAGTGGTAAATGTCTTGGTGCGAGTAGAGCAGCGTTTTTGTGTCATAGCCTTGCTTCCACCCGTAACCATCACGAAACCAAAGCGCCAGGTAAATGCCTCTGGCCGCGAAGCCATAGGAGCGCATCCGCCTGCCGACTTTGTGCGTCAGTTTCATCAGCAATCGGCTCAGTTCGTGTATATCTCTGGTTTTGCGTCCCAGCGCATAATTATGGCCGACTGACTTTTTATCCCACACCACATTATCCACTTCCCACCCTCTGAGGCGAGCGAACCACTGGTAGCCGACAATGCTCTGAAAGACTTGCTTCTTCAGCCGGTCTTGCGAGGCTGCCAGAAACTGCAGCGGACTGTAAATACCGGCTGCATTCAGCCGTGCCTCGTAACGGTAGTTGATGCCGGTTAAATCTGTTAGGGATAGCTTACGGTATATCTCCAGCGCATTGTCGGCAGACATGACATTCAACCCATCCGGCTTATTGAGGCCAGCGGCTGTCTTGGCCCAAAAGCGATTGCTGCCGATGCCAACATTGACCGTGACATAGCAGCCGATATGATCTTTGATCCGGTGCTTAATCTCATAACCAACATCAATCAGATCGCGCCCGTCTCGCATGCTCGGACTGCCCTGAAAATCAACCACGAACTCGTCAATGCTTTTGGCGACCACAGCGCTCGTATAATCCGAAAGCACTTCCTTGAAAAGCCTATGGGCTTCACGGTACTTCGGCGGATCGGGCATTACAATGATCACCTTCGGGTCAATGGCTCTGGCTTCGGCCACATTGACACCGAGCTTAATACCTTTGGCTTTGGCTTCGTAAGATGAGGCGATGATCATGCCTCTGGGCGTGTCGTAAGCGGCGACAGCTAACGGCTTTTTGCGGTACAAGGGGTTGGCTTGTTGTTCGATGGTGGCAAAACAGCTATTGAGGTCGATGTGCATGATTAAGGGAAGCGCCTGGTTAAGCAGCAAGTCCATCGCTGGCTACCTCGAGTGTCTTATTATCAATTGGTTCACGCATAGAAAAATCTCCACTACAATTAAGGTTATGTGTGGTCGTTATACGCTCCATAAAAAGGCTAAGGAACTCGCTAGGCGCTACAATCTGGCGATAGTACCAAAAGACATCTCTGACAACTTCAATGTGGCACCTGGCCAGATAATGCCAGTCATTACTGCAGACGAAACAGGCAACCGTCACATGGAACTTATGAAATGGGGTCTGATTCCAATATGGGCAAAAGACCCATCTATCGGCTATAAGCTGATTAACGCGCGGGACGACACGATCTTTGAAAAACCGATGTGGCGTAGCGCAATCCTCAAGAGACGAGCACTGATCCCAGCCGATGGTTTCTACGAATGGAAACGACTGCCTGAAGATAGCAAAGAGCGAAAACAACCGTTTTATATTCATCCCAAACACGAAGATATATTTAGCTTTGCAGGTGTTTGGGAAACCTGGAAAGATACTGAGGGCGAAGAGTTAAAGACATATTCGATTATCACCACCGCGCCCAATGCAGAAATGAGCCGTGTGCATAACCGTATGCCCGTGATATTACACCCGGAAGACGAAGCTTCCTGGCTGGAGCCATCGAAGGTGAGCAGAGAGGCGATTGAACCCTTGCTGCACCCTTACGAAGACCAGGGACTTGCAATGTATGCAGTGAGCAAGGATGTGAACTCAGCGGCTAACAATGACGAGCATTTGATATATGCTCTGCCGCATAAGTAGGTTACCCCGACCACAAATTATGCTATAAGCCTGCGTGCGGAAAGGTGTCAACCAGTGCTCGCATAGCTAGCTTGATTGTAGCACTAAACTGAAGGTATGTTTGAGTCGGTAAAGCAGTCAGACTTAGGCAGATACACGAAAAATCTGAAGCCCTTGCCTATATGCGGGTACTCCCAGTTTATTCTCGCTTCTCAACCTTATCTCAGTACTACCACGGCCAATAAGTCGTATTCCAGCCAGCCGACGAACTCCAATACTGGTCAATCAACTGACCTGTAGTGTTGCCGAAGAAGACATCCATATTGCTCGAAGTGCGATCTATAGCCGACGGGTCAGTATTAACATCACCAAGAGAGTACATAGTCGCCGTATTCCAACCATTCACCGAGTCCCAATACTGATCAACAATATTGTTGCTAGGATTGCGGAAGAAGACATCCATGTTACCAGACGTTCTGGCAATAGCCGAGGGTCTAGCACCTGACGCAACCGCAACAGACCACGAACTTGTATTCCAACCATTCACCGAGTCCCACCAGCGATCATAAAGATTACCCGTCGTACCGTCTCGATAGAAAGCATCCATATGATTGGAGTCTGGGTTGACTACACCTGGGTCAGCACTAATCGTGCCATTGCTAACAAGCGTTGCCACATTCCAACCACCTGTTGAACTCCAATAACGATCTACCAAGTTATTGCCTGAATTGCGGAACATAATATCCATACTACTTGAGCTGCGAGTTAGAGGAGCTGGGTCAGCACTACCGTTAAGGCCATCGGTCCAGTATGTTACGTTCCAGCCACCCGTAGAACTCCAATATGCATCAACTAGGTTATTGTTATTGTCTCTGTAGAATACATCCATATCATTGGAGTCAAGAGCGATAACCTTTGGATTTCCTCGCACCGTCCCATTAGTCACCAGAGTGGCAACATTCCAGCCACCCGTAGAACTCCAATAGCGGTCAACTAGATTGTTACCGGTATTTCTAAACAGCACATCCATATTGCTGGAGGTGCGGGCAACCGCAGACGGAGCACTAGCGGCACTGTCAGACCAAGATGTTGAGTTCCAGCCAGTTGAAGAGTTCCAGTATCTATCGACAAGGGCATTGCTGCCACCAACATAGAAGTTGTCCATATCCGAACTGTCACGGGTCACAGCCCCTGGCATTGGCGAGGCTGTATTGAGGTGTTTTACGTGGATAAACCACACAGAACTTCCACTTCCATAAGTAATAGCCCTTGGTGGACTATAATACGCACCACTCCCAGCCGGATTGTTATACTCCTCAATCTGCACTGTCCCATTAGTATTTAGAGCACTGACCCATGCCACGTGATTAATGGTGCTATACCATACTATATCGCCAAGCGCAGGTGATGTTTGGTCAGTAGTATAGTTATACGGCGCACTCGTCAGCACAGGCTTCCATGCACTAGCATCTCCAATATGTGCGGGCATCTCAAAACCATTCCGATCATGCAGCGCCCAGGCGACCCAACTTGTGCAGTAACGCAGCGCGTACCCCCACGGGTCAGTGTAGCCATAGGTCTTCCCATCAGACCCCACATACGAACCCGACATACAATTCGTATCAGTGCTTGGGCACGTCGTATAACCCCAAAGAATCACTTGATTAGGATTCGGCGTACCAGGTACCTGCACGGCGTAATTAGTATTCGGCGGCCCCCAGGGGTCGTTATTGCCAGCATCAGCTAGCGCTGGCTGTGTAGGCAGACCAAAACCTCCAACCGACAGTAACAGCGCCAGCGCAATTGCTAGAACAGGTTGCCCTAACTTCCTCCTTAGCAGTCCTGACACTGTAGTTTTCCTGGCATCTTATAAGCGAATATAGCACCGCTCCAAAATTAAGTAAATAACTTTTCTGCCGCATTTCAACTACAAGTCCATACCAACAAACCGCTTGCGACAACAAGACTAGAAGAGTATCTTAGGCTCAAGGAGATTAGCTAGTGAACACAACAATCAAGCAATCAGGTTTTAGCATCGTAGAGGGCGCTATTGCCATAGTAGTAGTCATTGTTTTAGGTTTCATCGGCTGGACTGTCTACAATACCTATACCAGCAAACCCGCCAAAGTTACGAGCCAGACCACCAATCCGAGCAACAACAACCAGCTGAGTAAGGAGAGTACCAACGCTACTAATGCAACCACTCAACCAACTTATCTCGACATCAAAGAGTTCGGCATTAAAATTCCGCTTGATAGCAGCATTACAGATGCAACGTATGTCCTAGACCCAAATCTAAATAGCAATCCTACTGAAGCGCAAACCGTGAACATAACCACTAAATCGCTTGCTTCTGTGTCTAACAACAAGTGCCACATCCAAGAGATCACTAGAACGCAAGATCAAAACATATTGGGTATTCCACTGGTTCCGAATGGCAGTACTATCTTCAAAATCGGGAACTACTACTATATCTTTGGTGGCCAACAATTCGTCTGTTCAACTGACAAAAGCGTTCAACAGTTACTCTTCCGACAAACAGCCATATTCACAAAGGACTTCCAAGCAGCACAACCAGACAATTAACAACTCTGCCCTATGAGCAGCAAGCAATCAGGTTTTAGCATCGCTGAGGAAGTTGTTGCCATTGTAGCTTTCCATGACATTACAAATTTCTCAATGTCTTAACGCCCAAACATAAATTGCAAGCAGCCAGTTTACTGATATAATAAGCCCAACTTTACTATGAATTACTGGCCAAAGCTCAACAAACGCGTCTTTATATTCTTTTGTGCCATTTTCTTCTTGTTGCTCAGCATAACTACGCTACTGACAACCAGCAAGTTATCTAGTCCCACAATTAAATCTGATGGTATCGGCTACTACCTCTACTTACCTTCCACTTTCATCTATCACGATCTAACGATGAAATGGACACAACCACTGCAAAAAGAAAATCCCACCAATGAAAGCCCCCTGCCAAACCAACCTTACACCTGGTACGGCTTATCGGCCTTTAGCAAAGGAGTCTACCTCGACAGATATCCTATTGGTCTGGCTATTCTTTGGTTCCCGTTTTTTATCGCCGCCCACATCATGTCAATACTCACCGGTCACCCCGCAACAGGGTTCACGGTATGGTACCAAGCAGCAATCGCTTTCGCAGCTGCATTCTACACAAGCCTAGGATGTGTGATGATTTATAAATTGTTACGTCGATACTTCTCGGTAAGAGTTTCCTACTTCACGGTATTCACACTACTACTCGGCACCAACCTGCTCGAATACGCCACTCAAGACAGCTCCTTTACGCACGTCTACTCCCTGTTCCTTATCGCCGCGATCTTATATCTTACGCCAAAGTGGTATAAGAACATGACTTACCGTACCTCCGCACTGCTGGCTGTACTACTTGCTCTCAATGTATTGGTACGGCCAACCAATATACTGATCCTGCTAGTAATACTCCTCTGGAACGTTACTAGCCTTACAGTGCTACGGCAACGCCTAGTACTGTTATGGCAGCAACGTATAAAGCTGGCTCTTATGGCTGGAATAGGTCTGATCGTTTTATTCCCCCAGCTACTATACTGGCACTTTATCACTGGCAAATGGCTCGCCTATTCATACGGCGACGCCGGATTTACCAATCTTCTTAACCCACAAATTTTCAACATTTTATTTTCAACAGATCGCGGCGTCTTCTTTTGGGCACCAGTGCTACTCCTATCTCTCATCGGTTTAGTTTTACTTCGTCGCCACCTCAAAGAGTGGTCTACCCCCCTATACGTATTTTTACCCGTTTGGCTATATTTAATGGCCTCATGGGAGAGTTGGCAATTTGGAGAAAGCTACGGCCACCGTGCGTTTATAGATATTCTTCCACTTCTAGGATTAGCTCTCGCCACCGTGTACAGTCGCGCCAAGTCAGCCACCGCCAGGAACACACTGCTTATATTTGTCGGTCTATGCATTTTTGCTAATTTGTTTTTGACCTATCAGTATTGGATACTGGGACTGCCTTCATCCGGCACATCAATCCAGATTTACCTAAAAGTATGGCGACTCGGACTAAAATCTATATCGGATGAAGGTTTCAAATTTGGCTTTTTAGGTCTTATTAGCCTCATCAGCATAACGCTTGGCCCGCTAACGCATTATTTTCTTGTCACGAAAGAACATAGCAAGGTTGACCCATGAGCCGCACAGCAGCAAGCAATTTACTTTGAAGACCTCAAAACAGAGCTAGATCAGCAGCAATATCAAAAGCACATCAAGAACGCAGCAAATAGTTAGTCTGTCTCATTCCAACAGCCTAAAGAGGTGATCTGGCCTATAACGGTGCAAGAGAGGCGGTCTAGTAAATATCTAAAGCAGTTGGTCACTCGCAGTCATGACACGGTAACTGACTCCCAGCGCTTCCTGGAAATGGCTCTCCCCACAATGAATTTTACGTCGCTCATCCGGACGCAACTCATCAAGCTCTGTCGTGCTCTTGGTTTCTCGAACCAGATACAGCAATGGCTTATCTGTTGGCTGCCCAAAAGCGTCGCGCTCCTCCAGGACGATTGCCCAATCAGGGTTATAGCTGCCAACAGGAGTCGGCACCATAAACCACCTCGGCAGTTTCAGATAGAGCTTCACATTATCGTTCCGCTCCAGCCGCTCGACAAACCTCTTTTCTTCATCAGAGTCATAGATAACGTGATCGTAGACGGAATGTGGGGCGGGAATCAAATACTCTTCCCAACTTGGCACTGATTCCTCTAGTTGCGTCATCTCGTACCACTCGTTCATTTTGGTATATTTGATACCGCTCACTAGCTGATCGACCAGCTTACTCTTGATAATTCGCACCGCCTCGGTTGCATAGGCATGTGGGTTGAGTAAAGCCCTTTGCTTATTGCTGGATCGACGGAAAATTTCCAGCAAAGTGCCGCGCGTCAGAGACACGGGGGGAGTGGTATACTCCATCAGGTTCTCCATAATGTCTATGACATTAGGCAGTCTGCGGCCCGATAGGTCAATGGCTTCTTTTTTGGGTAGGGCTAACGTGATGGCTTCCAGACGATCATCTGCTTCCACCTCAACTCTGGCTCTGGTAATAGCAATCTGGGGAGCAGTGATTACCATCTGGTCTAATTCGTGTAGTACTGCCTCAATCAATGCTTCGGTGTCTATGTTCACGGCATAACGGGTGTGGTACTTGATGCGCTCCCACAACTCTTTGAACTCTGGCCGTAAGGTAAACTCCTTGCGAAGCTGAGCCACGCCTCGTTGTCTGGCGTTGGCTGGCTTTGGTGGTAGTCCGTCAGTGCCGTATTCTTCGATAATTTCGGATTGCAGGCGATCAACATAGTGTTCGTAGCTTTCATTGGCGACGACCGTCAGGACATTCACTTTTTCGTCGTGAATGCGCTCGCCTATCTGGTTTACCGCCAGTCGCACACCGCGCCCGATTTCCTGGCGTTTCTTGACTTCTGATGTCGTTTGGTTCAGCGTGCAGATCTGGAAGACATTAGGGTTATCCCAGCCCTCGCGCAGTGCCGAGTGGGAGAAAATGAATGACACTGGCTCACTGAGGGACAGCAACCGCTCTTTATCTTTAAGGATCAGATCGTAAGCATCCTTATCTTTTTCTGACTCGCCAGATTTGCTATCTTCATACACCACTTCACCTTTTACCTTACGCTGTGCGAAGTAGGCTCCCTGGACACTCGCAGCCGCCTTGTCTTGCCAGTACGGGTCCCGCTCTGCATACTGCGCTCGTACCCCATCAAACGCCTCATGGAACAGGCGTCGAATTATCCCGTCTTCAAGCGCATAGTTGTCTACCCTATCAATGAAGAACAGCGAAAGCACCTTGATGCCGTCTCGCCGCAGTCGTAACTGCCGTCTAAAATGCTCCTCGACCGTATAGTGGATTTGGGCTTTAAAAATAGCCTCTTTATCTGCTCCTCGTGTTTCCCCGACGCCGATTTCTATCCCGTTGGAAAAGAGCACCAGATCAAGACCTGGGTTGATCTCACTCACCTCATACCCGTTATAATCTATCCGACCGGTCTTTTCCTCTAGGGTGTCGCCCACCTTCACCGTGACGACCTGCTCCTTGACGGTGCCATCTTTCATCAGCTTGTGAACCGCGATTTGGGCGGTCACCTTTTTCTTCTCGGTAGCAATGCTGACGAGCCGTAAGAAGACCTGGTTGGCGTCATTTTCCTGCAGCACCGAGGCGACTTCAATCCGCTTGACCAACCCTTGCCGGTAAGCTTCAAATGGCGTCAATCGGTAGATCAGGTTATAGGGGTTGCGATGGGTGGCGCTGTATCTGAGCGCAAACAGCGGATTGAGGGCAGAGAGGGCCTTGACTCGTAGCTCGCTTTCCATGTTCTGCGGTTCATCGAGGATAAGAATCGGCCTGGCCGTTTGAATCAGGTGGATCGGCGTTTCTCCCTGTAAGCGGTCTGTACTCTGATTAATGACGTTGGAGGCTTTGTTAAATGAGTCAATGGTCATGACCATGATCTCGATGCTGTCAGATAGGGCAAATTGCCGCACCTGCGCCAGATTTGCCGAGTCGTAAGTATAGTACCGGTACGGGATATTTTCATACAGCGCTTTGAGGTGTTTTTCGGTTATCTGCAAGGTTTTGAGTACTCCCTCGCGGACTGCCACCGACGGCACGACAATGATATATTTCCGCAGTCTATAGCGCCGGAAAAGCTCTAAAGCCGTGCGGATATAGACATAGGTCTTCCCTGTTCCCGTTTCCATTTCGATAGAGAAATTAGCAAAACGCACATGCTCCGCACCAGCAGCCGTTTCTATATCTGCCTCAATGCAGTTTAATGCGTCGTCCGGCGAGATTTTTTGCTGCTCTTGAACCGTCTGAAGATTGTGCAGCAGGGTTTCTTCTGACAGATTAAGGAAATTGGGGACTGCCGCAAAGCCCGTTAGCGAGAAGGTTACATCTAACTCGTTGCGCGGCTGGCCCTCTAGGAGTACGGCCACCGCTTCAATCGCCTGTATCTGGTATTCTTGCTGGGCGTCAAATTGAAATTCCATACACGACCTTTAAATCTTCTTGAGCCTGCATTGCAACGCGAGGTTGGCGGCTTTGGTATCATCCAGAGCCTTATTCCGGCAAACAAAAACGTGCTCTCTCGAAAGTGGTAGCGCTGCTAACGTTGATGGCTGTAGCTCATCATCGAGGCACACAAGCATTGATTGATCTTTATCTGGATCGGTGATTCTCCAGATTGTGTTATCCTGCACCTCCTCCAGCCTTTCGATGTGTGTGTTGAGTCCATAGCCTTCTTTGATGGCGACTTCCCACAACACGTTTAGAGGAGTCCAGTTATCTACCAGTAGATCAGCAAACATATCTAGCTGTTTGGTGTATGCTTCAGGATTGCTGGCATCAATGCTCTTCCACTGCTTATAATTTGAAGGAGCAAGTTTGAATACCCTGAAACCTAAGTCTTCGGGTCTCTCACGAGTCGAGAGGTCTAATTTGCTTTCCTCTTCATGTTTCATAGCACCAATAACACGACGTATTCGCTCTTTCCCGATATCTGCTATTGTAGGGAACTGCGGATTATCTGTATGTTCCGGCAGTTGAACCATGATAAAGCGCCTGTTTCCGTCATCTTCATGGTTAAGCTCTAATACAGCTTGTGCTGTTGTACATGAGCCAGCAAACAGGTCTAAAATAATATCATCATTTGACGTGCTTTGCTTAACAAGGGTTTTTATGAGACTAACTGGCTTAGGAAATGGCATTGATTTCTCCCCAAATAACTCCTGAAGAGTTCTTGTTCCCTCTGTAGTAAACCCAACCTTGAGCATTGAGGAAAACCCAGTTTGAAAGTTCTCGACATCTTTCAAGAATTTTTTCAATCTCGGTCTACCATCTGGATTAGCGGGCCAAAGAATTTCATCATGTTCTATAAGCCGTTGGAACGTCTCCCTTGAGCATGACCACCCTCTTGTTGGTGATGGATGATAGACAAGTCCTGTTTTGGGGTTGACTACATCATAATGAAGATTGGGACGCTGTTCTTTATTAGCCAAACCTGTTATGTCTGCGCTAAACCAATCTCCGCGAGGGTCGTTATCTGGGTTCTTATACTTTGCAATGTCGATGTCATTGCCCCGTAACTTTGCATTTGGTTTACGGTAACTCAGTACATACTCATGATCAATAGATGCTCTATCCTGGTTTCTGCTATCGGCCATTTGGCGTCGATGCCAAATAAAACAAGCTAAAAAGCTTTCTTCGCCGAAGATTTCATTCATCATCATGCGTAAGTTATGAATCTCGTGGTCGTCAATGCTGACAAAGATTATCCCATCATCTGTTAATAATTGACGCGCAATATAAAGACGTGGGTACATCATCGATAGCCAGGCTGAATGATAGCGCCCACTCGTCTCTGGGTTGCTCGTTAATAAGTTGCCGTTAGCGTCCTTCTGGCCACTTATTTCAAGATAGGTTTCGAGAGGATCAGCATAGTTATCTGGGTACACAAAATCATTACCAGTATTGTATGGGGGGTCAATGTAAATCATTTTTATTCGCCCTGAATAGGACTTATGAAGGAGCTTTAATACTTCAAGATTGTCACCTTCTATAAACAGGTTCTGGGTGTTTTCAAAATTAACAGACTCATCCCCTGAAGGAGTAAGCGTCGCATAGCTTGGGGTTTGTAATAACAGCGAGGCGTTGCGTTTGCCAGCCCAGGTAAAGTTGTATCGCTCTGGCTGGGTGTCAACCATATCGCCTAATGCAGCCCGCAGTTTCGTGAAGTCGATTTTCCCTTCACTGAAGACCTTCGGGAAAATATACTTTAGTTCCTCAATCTGTTCTGCTAGAAGATCAGGAGAAGCTGTCTCCACTGGCTCTATCTCATCCCTAATCATAAGTCCTCTCCCCTACTGAAGATTTTACTCAAAATAACCATAGGATAGTATGGTTATCTACCCTGTATCTTTGCTCCCTATGATACAAGGCGTGGCAATTGTTTGTATTGTTGGGCATTACAGCCCCTATAGCTTACCTGTTAACAGATGACTTTGCAATAGATAGGCGATTACCTGAAGGAATAGCTGTATTTCTGAGCTAAGGAGCAAGCCACGGACTCTGATCACCAAAGAATGCGTCTCCGCGTAGCGTTTCAAATGCTCGCTGCCTAACAGCATTTTCGTGCAGTCTCAAGTCGGTCGCTAGCTTATGGAGGAGGCTCCGCAACGCCTGTGGCTCGTGCGATGGCCACCCACATCGCCGGGCTGCCTCCCGCGCCTCCCGCTCATGCACAGCGTTCGCAAAAGGGAGGGGCGCATCTGGGTTTGCCGTGATTTGGGCATGCTTGTGCGCGTAGCTGAGGGCACGAACGATGTAGTTGAGAGCTTGCGTGTAACGCATCGCCCGTACATCGGATCGACCGCGAAGCCTCACGACCAAGTCAACTGCTCCATAGCGAGCTGCTAACTGGAGACGATTAGGGGCGACCAGATCACTACCTCTAAGCGCGTCTATCAGGGACATCTTGCGTTGATGTTGGTCGAGGCGACGCCAAGATGGGACGAGTCTTTCTGGTTCAGTGCCGAATTTAGTGTCGAGGAAAGGACCAAGGTCGACACCGCTGGCCCGATTCGCGCCGCGTCCGAATTTCTCATCCTGTAGCGTAAATGTTTCGTCTACTGTTGCTACCGACACTAATTCACTCACTAAAGCGTGTTGACTTCCGCTCACGACTATGACGAATAAATAGTGGCTCACACCTTTTCCCTGAGACGTCTGAAGCATCAAGAGGCCAGCTCCAAGCCAATAGGTTGTGCTGTACGCGATAAGATGGCTCTGGGTAAGCGTTCTCGACAACCCGAAGACCAACAATTTCTCCGATAAGTCCTGCTTCGTCACCACGTTGGTTAATGTCTTGGCCCATATCTCTCTGAGGGCCACGGTCATTATCATTAAGCACCCTTCTCATTGATGCAAAGGCTACAGCCGCTAGCCAGTCGGTATCTGATAGCTTAACAATGGTTGGAACACTGGCATACAACGGCGCAAGGTCAATTTGCTTGATCACCCTCGGTTCGCTCACTTTCTACCTTGCTCACTCTGCTCATCCCATCAACTAAGCTATCATAAGTAAAAATAGAACTATTGATCTATAGCTTTATCTAGGTTTGAGGGAATGGCTCAGTATGTAGGACGTGTGCGCCACTAAGGAGTAACCATGACCCAACCTAAGTCACAGATTTGGTAGTTACCTGTATATAAGTCTACTTAGTTTTTTGTATACAAAGTTATTTGTATACAAAGCTACTTGTATGTTTGTATATAAGTAGCTAAGTAACTTTATATATCAAAATATAAAGCACCTTGTATACTTACATACAAAGTGCTTTAGTGGTAAGTAACCAAATAATTTTATTTACAAATATACAAAATGGCTCGATCAATCGCAGTGGCTATGAGGAAAGGGGGGAGTGGCAAGACCACCACGACCGTAAACTTAGCCGCTGCATTGGCTTTACGAGGGAGGCGAGTGCTGCTGGTTGATCTTGATCCACAGGCGAACGCGACGGTGGCAGTGGGGGTGAACCCTTTAGATGCACATTATCATGTGGGACAACTAATAGCGGATACCTCCATTGATCCTCGCCGTGCTTTGTTTGAGACGCATTATCACTTACACATCCTCCCATCACACGTTGATCTAGCAAAAACCGAAAGTGGCATGAAAGCCACCGATGTCCATGCCCTCAAGAGCCTTTTAGAACCACTACAAGCCTTCTATGACTTTATTTTGGTAGATACACCACCATCAGAATCGCTGCTCACAGCAAGCGCCTTGACGTTTGCGAATGAGATCATTATTCCGTTGCAGGCCCATTATTTTGCAATGGAAGGCTTGGCCCAGGCAATGGAGCAGGTAGAGAAAGTCAAGCAGGGTCTCAATCCCAACATTCGGGTTGTGGGTATTTTACCGACGATGGTTAATCCGCGTACAAACATCTCTAAAACCGTGATAGACACCGCCAAAGCAGCCTACCCTGATCTCGTCTACGATTTTGGCGTCGATTATAGCGTGCGCCACCCTGAAGCGACACTGGCTGGTGAACCTATTGTGCTCTATGACCATGACCACAGTGGAGCAATCGCCTATATGAGGTTAGCGGAGGTAGTAGATGGTCAAGCATAAAAGTCCTCAAGAATTGATGGCGGTACGTAATCCCTTAACACGGAAAGGAGTAACACCAGTTGACATCTACGCACCGCCAGCACAAGTAAAGATAGATGAACCGGAAGTGACGCAGGAGCCAATCGCCTCTACCCATGACAATGAACCATCGCCACCAAAGAAGCCAGCGCAACAAACTGCCGATCCAGTAAAGGATGATATGGCAAGACATTATTCAACCTATCTCTCTCCAAGCCAGATCAAGGGTATTAGGCTACGCGCCGTCGAGCACGACGTGAATGATTTTGCAATAGTCCAGGAAGCCATCGACGAGTATTTTCAGAAGCATCCTCTGTAAAATTCACATTACATGTAGATGAGCCACAAGCACAACCATTGTACTGTACGACATGCAGCGTTATGATACTGATAACTTAGCAGTGAATTTGGCGGTAAACTAATCGCAATCTTTATCTCCAAGCGCAGCTAGGTTACAAAATGAGGGTTTTGTAGCGACAGGCTATTGACTGGCTTGGGCGGTTGGTTTAGTATTGTCTTAGCGATTAGTTTACTAAATATCAACCAAATTCTGCTGCACAACCCCGTAAGGGGTTTTCTCGTTTTTAAAGCCCCTTTCTCAACGACTTGTTGACCTCTGTTAGCAAGTCAGGACTCGACTCGGACATTAACGTAAGTGGAGGGAGTAGGGGATGAACACTTCAACTTCATTCAATGCCTTAGCTGTTTCGCGCCTTCAGGCAATGCGGGAGCAGCACGACCAAAAACAACAAGAAATAAAAATCAAAGCTGGAAGCGACACTTCTATAGAATTGCCTGCGGCGATCACCAATTTAATTACAGGCAGCGACTATTGGGTAAGTGCAAAGACTAACAGATACAGGAAACTTGTAAGGGAAGGTCATCTTGACAATCTATTAGAGTTAGCCAAGCTCGCACTGACAAAGGACAATCCACCTCATTGGTTTGCCAAAGTATGCTCAGTCAAAGCCTGGGAGCGCACGCTGGACTTCCTCAAGAAGCTCTACAGTGTCCGTATGAAAGCTGCTCAGGTTGCCAAGCGCATAGGGGATGGTCTGACGAAGTTCGTTTATAAGCAGATATGGGCAGGTAAGAATGTCGAGCGGCATGCTATTACCGCTGAAGAGGTGCGGCATGATAAGCCGAACCAGTCGAAATGGAGACTGTTCGCGTACCTATGCAAGCAGGAAGGGCAGGGAACAACTGCTGCATAAAATCCCTGCCTGAGCCTCGTTGAGTGGCTGTGTAGCGCGTTATGCTGTGGAGACGTAAAATTCTACGTTTTCAAACACAAAGCGCTTTGCAGCCCTCCAAATAGGCTAAGCGGCACGTTACTTCATTTTGACACCATAACATTTGTAAATCGCCAGGTAAGCGCGGATTGCCAATAGGATACAGCAAATCCTTACGCCAGAAAGTAGGCACCAATCAGCACTTGAGTTAAGAGATGGCGAGTAGTACTCGAGGGGTACCATCATCAATATCGGCTAAGATGTAGTCCTCGGTAGGATATACTAACACTATGCAGGAAATTAATTGGGGAAATTTCAAGGCTAAGTTTAATGGCAGGGAGCAGGCTATTTTTCAGTGGCTCTGTTATCTATTATTCTGCCAAGAATTCAACCAACCGCTCGGAATAAAACGATATGAAAACCACGCCGGCATAGAAACTAGCCCTATTAGAGTAGGCGATGATTGGGTAGGTTGGCAGGCTAAATTTTACGATACTCGCCTTTCAGAGCACACCGAAGAACTCAAATCTTCCATTACAACGGCTAAAGAGAGACATCCTGAACTCACCAAGCTAGTGTTTTACACGAATAGAGACTTCGGGCAGGATAAAAAGAAAACAGACCCTCAATATAAAACGGATATCGAGGCTCTTGCTAAGAGCAACGGCGTGTCGATTATCTGGAAGACTGCCAGCTTCTTTGAATCACCTATTGTCGCCCTTGATAACGCTGTAATTGCCAAGCATTTCTTTGATTATGGTAAGAGCATCTTCGACCTGATTGAAGGGCTCAAACAACATTCCAGCTTGATACTGCAGTCTATAAGATCAAACATACAATTTGCTGACAAAGAGCTAAAAATAGATAGGTCGCAAATCACGAATCTTCTGTATGGGGTGCTAAAAAGCTCGACTCCTATAGTCCTGAGCGGTGAAGCGGGCGTAGGTAAAACGGCGGTTATAAAAGACCTCTCTGATCTTGTCCTGGGTAGAGTGCCGCTTTTCATCTTCAAGGCAACGGAATTTAATAGCCGCTCGAGTATTAAAGCACTCTTTAGCGAGTATGGAGATTTTAGCTTCTCTGATCTAGCAGCTAGCTATGTTGATGTTGAAGGGAAGTGCGTCGTAATTGATTCCGCTGAAAAATTGGCCGACATTGAAGAACTGGAGGTATTTCAAGAGTTTCTAGGCTTACTACTGCAACACAAATGGAATATAATCTTCACCACAAGGCGGGGCTATTTAGACGATCTCAAATATTTGCTGGTAAACCTCTATGGTCTCGTTTTTCAGCCTCTAGACATACCGAGCCTAACGCCTGACGAACTTGCGAGTTTTGCGAAAGAATTTAGTTTTGCGCTTCCTAACAATTACCGGATGCTTGATCTTATCCGTAATCCGTTTTATCTCAATGAATATCTGCAAAACTATGACAATCTAGGCACGGATGTAACCTATTCTGAGTTCAAAGATGCCCTGTGGGATAAGCAAATAGCAAAATCCTCATATACAAAAGACAATACCCACATCAGACGAGGAGAGTGTTTCCTTGCTATAGCACAGAGGAGAGCGAACGAGGGCAATTTCTTTGTGAGGGCCGATGGTCTTGAATCGGCCATACTATCTAAACTGGTGGCGGACGAAATTATTGGCTACGACAAGAAGGTGCGTGCGTATTTTATAACCCACGATATTTACGAGGAATGGGCGTTAGAAAAGATAATTGAAGCAGCTTTCTACAGGCAGGTGGATGCCAATGATTTCTACCAAGAATTAGGCGCATCACTTCCGATCCGTAGGGCTTTTAGGCATTGGCTTTCTGACAAACTTTTAGCTGACAAAGCAGCGATTAAATCCTTAGTTGAGAGTACAATTGGCGATGATAACATACCGAGCCACTGGCGCGATGAGGTGCTCGTTTCGGTTTTACTATCTAACCATTCGAAGAGTTTCTTTGAATTGTTTGAGAAGGAGCTGCTAGCGCAGGACAGTAAGCTACTAATAAAGATTACTTTTCTGCTCAGAATCGCCTGTAAAGAGATTGACGATGATTTGTTGAAGCTGCTCGGTATTCCAAGAACTGAGGGAATTGCCTTGCAGACACTTTTTACGAAGCCGAAGGGTAGTGGCTGGGGCTACATAATAGGGTTTATTAATTCCCATAAAGCAGAACTGGGGCTAAACGGCATCAATTCAATACTAGGGGTGCTTGAAGATTGGAACAGTAAGTTCAGGCGCGGTAAAACTACTAGAAATGCCAGTCAGATAGCACTGTTTTATTATGAGGAAGTCGCCAAACATGGGAGGTTCGGATATGGATCGGACAGCCTTGGCAAAAGAATAATCAAGGTAATCTTGAACGGGTCTTTCGAGATAAAGGATGAACTTAGTTCGATTATTGATAAGATTGTATCTAAGAAGCAAACCAGTACCCGTGACAAATATTACGATCTTGCCCAGGCAATGCTTTCCTCGATTATTGACAGCTATGATGTCGCTAATGCTATCCCCGAAAAAATAATAAGTCTAGCCGACATCTATTGGATGCGCAATCGCAATAAGGAAGGCGCAGATAGACATTTTTATGCAAGTGGACCGATGGACGTCGAGGACTATTTTGGTTTGTCGGCCAGCCATTTTGACTACTCCCCTTCCAGTGCCTACCAAACTCCGATATTTCAGTTGCTGCGTGTAGCGCCGGATCAGACCATTGACTTTATTATTACCTTGACAAATAAGGCCGTAGCACACTATGCCGCTTCCAGCCTGAGCGAAAATGAGATGGAGGAAGTAGAGGTTTTCTTTGACGACGCCGTACCTATAAAGCAGTACATAAGCTGTAGGTTATGGGAGGCTTACAGAGGTAGCCATGTTTCTACTAGTCTGCTGGAATCCATACATATGGCGCTGGAAAAGTGGCTATTAGAATATGCTAAAACTGCAACGGCTAACGACCTTGAAAAGCGATGTATGTACCTCCTGAAAAATTCAAAATCGGCTTCGATAACCGCTGTGATAACGAGCGTAGTCTTAGCCCATCCTTACAAACTATTCAATGTTGCAGCCGTACTTTTCAAGACTAAGAAGTTTTTTCTGTACGACACAACGCGATTCAGTAAGGACAGAACTCACAAGAGCGACCTCGAGATGTTTCGAGACAATTTTCCTAGTCGTGATAATGAAATTCACCAGAAAGAAAGAATAGAAGCCTGCGACGACGAACACAGGAGTAAACGATTAGAGGATATAGCAGTTCAATATCAATTATTCATGGTGGAGGGCGAGAACGAGGAAGATGCAATTCAGAGACAAAGAGTTGTTTGGGATATTTTCGACAATTATTACAAGCAGCTTCCTGATGCCTCCAATGAAACTGATTCCGATAAGACGTGGCGGCTATATTTGGCTCGCATGGACAGAAGAGGGATGCAGCCATCTCTAGAGCAGAAAGACGGCCAAACGCTCATAAGCTTAAACCCGCAGCTTGACCCTGAACTCAAAAAGTTCAGCGAAGATTTTTCGCGCCAGTTCCATGAAGTGATGAAGCATACATCTTTAAAATTGTGGTCGAAGTACAGATGGAAACAGGAGGAAGACAAATACAGGGAGTATGAAAAATACGAAAATGACCCCCGTAAGATCATAGAGGAAACAAAAGAAGTACTCAGAGAACTAGAGGAGGGCGATGCTGAATTCGATCACGCAACGCCAGCCTATGCTTGCGCTGTTCTTACACGTGATTATTTGGCTAGTTTGGATGAGGAAGATAAAAAGTTCTGTAAGGAAGTGATCTATAGTTACGCTGGCCTCCCACTGCAAGACAGTTATGATCCACAATTTGCCGATGGAGTAGAAGCTGCTGTGGATACATTACCTCTTCTCTTTGGCTCCTCCGCAGATGACGACGAAAATATAAAGCTTCTACTGTTTCTCATACTGTTCGATAACAGGCCTGTAGGAATGAATCGGTATGTATCTGATTATGCTATGCGGGCTGTGTTGCACCGTATGTGGGAGGTAAGCTTTAAAGACGCACACTCTATATTCTTAGGCTATCTCTTGTTGCGCCCTAAATATGAAACTTTAAGGGTCGAGATTAGAAAAGAGAATTTTCAGCAGGGTGTTTACCAGGCTTCTCACAAGCAAGTCATGGACGCTTTCCTGGAAAAATATGAAGACGACTTGGAAAATATCGTGGCGAATCGCATCACCTATAACGATTTACCATACCTGAACAGTATCGATCTTTACATCCTAGAAATGGCCTTCGTCCTTCTCCCCTATAAGACGGAAAATGAGGATCACAAACAGTTCCTGGTAACTGCTCTCCCTCTATTTGCTAAGAAGCTTCCCAATGAACGTGACAGGGATAAATATTCTATCGGTCACCGATTCTTTGAAAAATACGCCAGCTTTATCCTGACGTCTAAAAAGGGCGAGATTGATAAATATCTAAAGCCCTTCATAGATGGATTCACCTGCTCACAGCATATGGCCGATTTCTTTAGTGAATTTGTAAGCGCAGAAGACAGACTGCAACAATACGAAGAATTCTGGACGGTTTGGCACCAGTTCTACCCTAATATTGTCAAGTTGTGTAAGGAGCAAGGAGACTGGCGTGATACTGATACGATCGTACATAATTACCTTCTAGCTTGGCCTTATTGGAGGGAGACTGCGAAAGAGTGGCATTCATTAAAGGACAGGGAACGAAGCTTCTTTAAAAAAGTTGCCGACGACATAGGGTTTCATCCCGCAGTTCTTTATTCGCTTTCAAAGCTTCTGAACGAGATAGGAAGTAACTTTATAGATGACGGTATTATCTGGTTGAGCAGTATCTTGGTGAATAATCCAGCCCTCTCTTCCGAAGATTTAGAGAGAAATACAATTTATTATCTGGAGAATGTCGTCAGAAGGTGTGTGCTCAGTAGCCGACATAAGGTTAGAACGACACCTGCGCTTAAAAAACGGATTCTCATAATATTGAATTTCTTGATCGAAAAAGGCTCAGTGGCTGCCTACTTAACGAGAGAGGATATTTTATAAATGTTATCTTGGGTATAGAACCTACGGCTTTTACCACTCCATTAGCGTGATACATTCCCCAGCAACACTAATGAACAGCAGTGAAAAACCCCTGGACCAGGGATGAAACATCCACTCGTTAACCAGGGGTAAAGCGGTCGCTAGCTCTATTAGAGACCGTAATTTGTGGCCGGAGGCCCAGATCGTTGCCGATCATCGACTTGTCAGTAAGGCTTAAGTAGCTAAAGTCCTACCGACTCTCTCAAACCACCGCTACGCCAGCCCTCTCAAGAGCACTAACGCATTCCTGAAGCATGGTCAGGAGCCGTCTGAGGGGTTCCGCATTATCATAGCCGACCAACTGTATATCCTGTTCCGTATCCCGAATCTCCAGCATGAGCATCGCCATATAAACGTAGGCATCACAGTCTGGATCGTCGAAATCGGGGTACAGGTTTTCGAGCGAGCAGGGAACGTCGTCGGGAAGCGTCTGGAGCTGCTCGTTCAGGTGTTCAATAGCCGCTACAATCGCTTCCTGGTCGATGGCATACTCGGCATACAAGCCGGAGCGGTCTATCAGGCGGACATAGCGGTTGACGATGGCCAGAACATCCTGGTAGGTCGTTCCTTCGTCGATAAGGGTGGCTTGGCCGATGTCAGTGTTAAAGTGTTCCAACATCAGTCCAGCCAGTAGTTCCCGTGCGCGGCTAATCACCACAAAGACATTCCCATCAGGCCCAGAGAGGTCAAGTGTCAGGATTGGTCTGTCCATCAGTCCTGCTCCCTTACCTGATAGAGCGAGAAGTACGCCTCCATGATTGGCGACTGTAGCTCGGCGATACATTTAATGGTCTTACCAGCGGCGCTGTCCATAGCCTGCCAGAACTCAGCTTCAGCGTCTGACGCCCGATGAGTCTTGCAGAGCCAGCCATAGACAAAGCCAGTATTGGTCTGGTACATGACCACCCAGATGGTCACGAAATCACCTCTTTTCTTGAAGTACTAGGAGTTGCTCAAGGTGCAACTGCTCAGTCCGAGACTGTAACTCTGCTGCTCTGTCTGCTCCAGTCGCTTTTTTGCCACCGCAAACCACGTCGGCTCCATCTCAATCCCGATATACCGCCTGCCCGTATTCTTCGCCGCCACACAGGTGCTGCCCGAACCCATAAACATATCTAGCACCACTTCGCCGACCTCGGTGGATTTGCCGATGAGATACTCCAGTAATTTGATGGGTTTTTCCGTCGGGTGCTGCATATATTGAGTGGGGACTTTATCGAAATAGAGAATATCGCTGTCGCGCTTGCCAAAGAGCCACCTGCGGCCTTTGTGGGCATAGAGCACCATTTCATACTGATAACCGTAATTGCCTTTCAGATCGCCTCTGGTGCGGTTGTTTTTAATCCAGGCCAAAGCGCCTTTGAGCTTGAAGTACTTTTTCACCACTGGTGCCATACCCTCGTAGGCTTGCCAGTTGATGAAGATATAGATATGGCGGTCGGGTTTCAGTTTCTTTTCTGCTAAGTTCAAAACGTTATCGAGTAGTTCATAGGCTTCGCTGGCTTTATCATTGGAGATTTTGGTTAAGGGTAAGCTCTTGCTGCGGCTCATATAGTTGATGCCATAGGGCGGGTCGGTCAGGATCAGGTCAACGCTATTATCTGGGAGCATACGTAACACATCGAGGGCATTCCCCAAATAAATGGAGGAGAGTAATGATTCTACTACAGCGGGCATGAGAGCAATATATATCGCTGCCACAGCCATAGCATATGCTTTTTTCTACTACAGTCTTTGTTACTACACCGCAGGTATTTACCGAGGAGAAGAGCTAAGCTCATGTATATGCCTGATGCGCGCTTAGTAAGCCCATACATGAGCCTAGCAGATCTAACAGATTGCCGCGTAAAACCCTCGAATTCCGGGGAAATATGGTCCCTGACTCCCACATTCCAATGTGGGCTACCTCTCGGTATATATGGCTTGCGACGCGCATGCGAACTGAGGTAGGATGCGACTGCTACATGGGCCAGAAAGCGACACAGCATAAGAGAGAACGGAAAGTTACATAACAGAACTTGAGCAAAACTATTTAGAGAAGGGGAGGTGAGGGTATGGCTAAAACTAAAGCGTTGTTATACGGTATCGTATCGGTCGCCGGACTGATTGGCTTTATCCTGGCTCAAGTTGCAAAATCCGCTCCTACTAATCAAGGAACTACACATGTCGTTCGTTCCCCAAACGACCATCCAAAGTCTGGGTAGGGAAGCTTATGGCAATTTGCTGGCAAACACGCGCCAGTTAGGATTGCACCCCCAGACGCATGACCCGTTTCTGGTTTCCCAGCAAGACCGCTATGCTGGAACCTACATTATTGGTAGTACAGGACTCGGAAAATCCAAACTCCTGCAAAGCCTCATCCACCAAGACATTTTCAGCAACCTCGCCACGTTTGTCATGGACCCTCACGGCGATCTGACGCATGACACTATTGCGTCACTGCCACCTGAACTGCCGCGAGAATGGCTAGACAAAATCTACCTGCTGGATATGGAAGATGAGGAGTATCCCCTTGGCCTGAATGTCTTTGCAAGCGTTAACTTCAGGAGCAGCATGACGTTTGCTCAATCTGTTGAGCGTATTATGAACATATTTGCCGTGTTGTGGCCGGAGGTGATGAGCCAAGCCTACTTGCCGCGCTACTTAAGAGCAGTAATTATTACGCTCGCTTTTAACAGTGGCACAACCCTGGTAGATATGTATACGTTCCTCACGAATGACGGCTTCCGGCATCGGATGCTGCAAAGTGTCTATGACCCAAGTGTGCGCCAATTCTGGCAGACGCAATACGACGATCTGTCTGCAGCCCAGCAATACCAACGGGTAGAACCGTTAGTCGGTAGGCTTGAGAGCATACTGATGGGTCGCTCTCTAGTTAGAAACATTGTCGGACAACGGCAAACGACGATTAACTTCCGCAAAGCTATCGAGAACAGGGAAGTAATCTTTATAAAGTTACCAATGAAGACCGTTCCACAGGACGCGCGATTAGTGGGAACGATCCTGCTCTCAGAAATCCACGCGGCTCTCTTCTCGTTTGCGGATATGGCTGCACACGACCGTCCAGGATTCAGTCTCTACTGTGACGAATTTCAAAACTTCGCCACGCCTCTCTTTCCCGAGTTCTTCACTGAAGGACGTAAATTTGGCGCGAGAGTGACAGTAGCACATCAGTATCGCAGCCAATTGCCGCTGTACCTGCAAGCCGCAACGATGGTGGCCAGAACTAAGATCTGCTTCCAAGTCTCGCCTGACGACGCACGGGAAATGGCGCACCTGTTTATGGGAGGCGAAGCGAAAGTCAAGATTGACCCGCAGCCGTTAAACCATCTGCTGAAGTGGGGTTCGGACAGCCCCTTGGTCACTGACTTTATTAACTGGTACTTAATACCGCTGCAAGGTCAGAAACAGGGAAACACCGTCGCAATAACGCAGCTAGGGTTCCGCTTCGACCATATACCCTTCTGGATACGCAACATCAGGCCGCCAGAGACAAATCCAGAGGTGCATGACCCTACCTTGAAGCTGAACCATTTGTTGCGTGACGTGATGCAAATAGGCAATCCTTGGCTCCCTATACCACCGAGTGTCGTCTACGGCTTCAGCAACTGTGGCAGGGGCTTTTACGCGCCATTTCTATATTCGTTCTTTTACGGACTGAGTAAAAGAAAGTTGCTCACTGAACCCATCAACTACCCACCGTACTTAGTAGCCAATGGACGGTGGATGCGAAATCCCAAAACACGCAAAGAGCAGTTGCTTCATTTCTTGTTTCACCTGCGTGGAATGATGGAATATGTAACGGCACACCCAATAGGCGAAACAATTAATGTGACGCCTGCGGATAAAGCTCATGAGATCGTGCAATTGCCGAAGCGTCAGGCGTTTGTGCGCTGCGACAACGATATTGGCAGGATATACACTGCGGATACGCTTCCGCCGATGGATGAAGACACGGCGCTTGGCAACTTCGTGCTCATTAAGCTGCAAACCAGGCAGAAATATTGCGCCCAAGTAAATGTAGCTAATGCGCAGCCCTTCAACCAGCCGCAGCAACCACCAGTATCCAGATGGGAGGAGGTGGGCTGATGGCAAAGCGGGCAAAAACACCATTTATCGGCATCACTCCTCCCTATGATGTACTGCTGCGCGGCTCGCAGGAGATGCCGATTGGCCTCTATCACCTGCATATGGCAACAGCTCGGCAGTTATGCCGTCTGCATCACAAGATGGGGTCGTTTACATACGTTCGGGAGATGCTACACATCCTGTGCGAACACAAATACGTCCAGTTCGATGCAACGCCCGTTAAGTCTCTTAAAGCCACTCGTTCACCGTACTTTTATACTCTGGACAAGTTGGGCTTTGAGTACTTAGAAGCCGCTGGCCTAGATGTATACAAGCCGTTCCGCTCCAGCAAAGAAGTAGATAAAGCCTACATCTTCGCCAAACACACCTTGGAGCTAAACGACATTATCATCTCGGCGGCGCTCCTAAAGCGCTTGAACAAAAATATCTGGTTGGAAAGCTTCCGGCATGAGCGTGAACTGAAACGGACACCGTATAAAGTGAGGTGGCAAGGGGGAGGGTATAACCTTATACCCGACTCCCTGCTAATGTTCCGCGTGACAGTCGCTGATGGCAGACAAGGCCGTTCACCAATTGTGGTTGAGCACGATAGAGGCAGTGAAGAGCAAAAATATTTCCGTCGCCGTATTAGAGCGTATCTGCATATGGTGAGGAACGAAGGCTATAAACAACTGTTCGGCGTGAACGGTATCACTATAGCCTTTACTACTTCAGCTAGTGTGGAACGCTTAAAACAGATACGCGAGTGGACAGGTAAAGAACTTGAAGAAACCTGCGAGACGCAGTACCAACACCTGTTTTACTTTACGTTCCTGAACCTTCCGAAAAAGCCGGATGACCCACCTCTTGACCCGTATCGAGTATGGATTAATACCACATGGTTGCCGCTCTATGAGAATCGCGCTGTATCCCTTCTGGGGGTATAGGTGGTGGAAACAACTAAAGAGAGGTCAAAGAGCCAAATTCCTATGGATAAGTTTGCTATGCAAAATCGAAGGCACTTTAAAGAGATAAACCCTACCCGAAACTCTCAAAACCATTTGCGATTTTCCCTATGATTCGACTTCGCAGATAACATCCCAGACATTCAAGCGTAAAGTACAATAATTCCCAGCCAAAAATGTCCCTGACCTCCTTAGTACATTCGACCTACTCCGCGCTCGTCACCTTGCAATCTGAACCAATGTAATCATACGATCTATATGGCATAACGGTAATTCAGCTTTGCATCTAAAAATGCCGCCCTCATCGGCAGACAACCGAATAGTGACATACGGTACTTTAGGCGTACATGTCTAAAGCAAGTAATGCATGCACCCATTCCCACTAAAACCAGCGACAGTAGGACAACTCCGCCTAAAGCCCATCAATTACGTTAACCTCATAACGGTCACTAGATATTGTGGCATCGAAATAGATGCAACGAATATCGGTTAATGCCGTCCATCAACTTGCACCCCAACCTCGTTAGAAGAGGCACATGCCCACATATCGAGTAGACCGCTAAACACCATCTAATCCATGAAAGGTAATGTCATGCCCAAAAAACTCAAATGGTTCCTGGGCGTTTTCGCCTGCGCATGCTTTGCAGTCTATACCTACATGTACGGTGCTTACGATCCGATGAAGGCGTTTATCGCTGCGGGCACTATATGCCTGATTGTCTGGGCATACAAGGTCATCAAGGACCTATTGCCACCAGCACCACCGCCGATACAGGAACTTCCCCAAGCACGAAATAGCGCTAATAACCACCTATTCGTGCCCCCTGCTAAGTACAAGTAAAAGACGGTAGCGATGTTCCAAGAAAAACTTGGGTCTGCTTCGTACCGTCGTGCTCACGATTATAGGAGAAAATCATGCCGTGGAATAGACAGGCTGAGCTTAGCTTGGGAACACTCGAGCAGCGCGGCCACTTTTGGCACCACAATGTTCAACTTGGCACCCACCCCGAAACTGGGGATAGTTTGATTGTCTCAAATCTTGACCGCCAGGCCGGAACCTACTTTGATGGTCTCTCCGGCGCTGGTAAAAGCTCTCTGCTGGAAAATTGGACCGTCCAGGATATTGTAGCCGGTCATGCAGTAGGATTTCTTGACCCACACGGTGACTCGGTGGACCATATTATCGCCCAAGTGCCTTTGCAGCACATGCACCGCATTCACCTGTTTGATCTGACGCAGACTCGTTGGCAGTTCGGCCTCAACTTGCTGCATCTAGACAGCAATGACCCACTGGCTAGAACCCGGGTCTGTGACCGCTTGTTGCACTGCTTTCAAGTACTCTGGGAGGGAAGTGAAAACCAGATTTACCTGCCGCTGCACCTACGTATGGCGGCTTTGGCCCTCACTTACAATTCGGGCTCGACATTACTGGATATGGAGCGTTTTCTGCGGGACATCCCATACCGCCATTTATGCCTGCAAAACATCCAAGACATCTCAGTGCAGCAACACTGGAAATGGGTAGAAAGCTTAACCCGCCAGGAACAGGAACGGCAACTGCTGCCTGTCCAGCACCGGTTGGCGCTCATGTTTAATGGCCGCCCTATAATTCGCGAGATCGTCGGCCAAGCTCGGACAACGCTCAAATTCCGCCAAGCTATCGAAAACCGCGAAGTCTGGCTGTTTAAGCTGCCAATGCAGACGCTGCCCTACGACTCGCGCCTGATAGGAGTGCTACTCACAGCCTACTTACATGAAGCCGCCTTCAGTTTTGCGGATATTCCTGAAGCGCAGCGACCCGGCTTCAGTCTTTACGTCGATGAAGTACAAAACTTCACCTCACCGGATTTCGCAACCATGCTGAGCCAGGCGAGGAAATATGGACTGCGGGCTACACTTGCCAATCAGGCGATGAACCAGTTGCCGCCATTCTTACAGGATGCGGTCGAAGGTGTGCATACCAAAGTCTGCTTTCGACTGAACCATGACGATGCCCAAAGACTGGCACACTATTATGAAACCGGTGACGTGGTCGTTCGGGAGCACGATATTGCCAGGGAGCCAGTGAGACACCTACTCCATCACGAAACTGGCAACCTGAATGTGCAGACCTTTACTGATTGGTATATTCGCCATCTGCAAACAGTCGAGCGGCAGAATGGTCGGATTGTGATAGAACGCCCAGGCTACCGCGTGGAGCATCTGCGCTATCATCTCACCAATACCGAGCCACCTAAAGACAAGCTCAAAGAAGATAATCCGACGCATGATCTCAATTACCTGCTCAGAGAAGTCATGCGCACCGGCGATTACACCATCCCTATTCCGTCCCAGATTGTCTTTGGTTTCGCTAACGCGGGCAAAGGTTTCTATGCCTATAGCCGCTACCATCCAATAGGTGGCCTACTAAAGGCTGACTACCAATTCCCGAAACATTTAGTTGCCGATCAGAATGGCTTTCGTTACTGGACACGAACCCCTGAAGACAGCCGCGAGCAGCTGTTGCATTTTCTGTTTCACCTGCGTGAAACGATGCGTTATGTAGCATCTAATCCGCTCGGTACGGCTACGGCAGTCAGCGCGAGCGACATTGCCTCGATGCTCACCCAACTGCCGAAACGAGCAGCTTTTGTGCGCTCTGGCGATGATGTGGGTGTCATTTACACTGACGACACATTAGCAATGTGCGACGAGGAGGAATTTGAAGCACGACTGACCCAGGTCAAAGTCCAGACCATCCAGAAATATTGCCATGAGATAGTTCCACAATTGCCGGGAATCCCGGCAAATCCTCAACCAGCCAAACCCCAGTTCAGACGCTACACGGAGGTGATATAAATGACGACCACAACCCAAATCAAACTACCAGATAAAAAGGCAGAGGCTCCAAAAAAGCCCTTCCGTATGACACCCGCCATCGCCAGCCTGCTTGGTGGCTCGGAGGAGCGACCTATTGGCCTGCTGCAACTACAAATGGCGCGTGCCGATCAGCTTGGCCGTGCGCAGCATTACAAAGTGAAGTCGGTTAAGGACACGAAAGCTAAGCTCCACGCCCTTGAGATGGAAGGATATGTCCAAGTCAATGACATCTCAACCGATTTCAACCGTTCGCCATATGTCTACCTGCTCACCAAGAAGGGCGTTAATTTTCTGAGAGAAGCTGGTCTCGATGTCAGCCATGCCTATCGGCCAGATAAGGATGCGGATAACCAGGCTACATTCATTATCCACACCCTCGCCGTCAATAACGTTATCGTCTCGGCAGCCTATCTGAACAAAGTTGACCCCCGCTACTGTTTGGAGCAGGTAATCCACGAACGGACGTTTAAACGCAAGCCGTACAATGTGACATGGCGCGGTGAAACGATCATCCTCATACCTGACAGCTACCTCATCGTCCATTGCCATAGTAGCAGCCATGCGCCCTACGCTCACATCATACTTGAGCATGAGAATAGCGAGAAAGGCCAAGTCCCTTTCCGGCGTAAAATCCGGGCCTATATTGAGCTCCTTAAAAACAAGTACGCGGATAACAATAAAGGTGTCACGGTTGCGTACACCACTACCAGGGGGCCGCATTACCTCAATAAGATGTGCCGCTGGACATGGGAAGAGCTGAGTTCAACCAATGAACCGCCCGAACTCGGCCACCTCTTCCTATTCACGTCCTTCGATAAGCCGACGCCGGATAATCCTATCGACCCAGAAAAACTCTGGCTTGAACCCGTTTGGTACTCGCCATATAACGAGCCGCCTACCACCATATTGGGAGGCTAAGATGAATATCGTCCAGCTCAACTTGCTGATCAGTGACATCTACCCAGATAAGACTGACCGCGAGCTACCGATGGCGACATTAATGAACGCCACCAAAGCTTACGGCGACGGGAAGATCGACTTCAAAGAATGGTGCGAATGGTATCTGGCCTGGGCGAAACAGATGAGAGAACGAATAGAAGGAGGTGTGAATAATAATTAGATAGTCTTAGGAAAGTCAATAGCGTCAATTGTAGTGATAAGACATACGATAAGGGGTGGTCTCACGGCTGCCCCTTTGTCTGTGATCAGTCATCGCAGCTGTTAGCTTGCGAATCACGCTCAAAATACGCCAAAACTAGCGAGTAAATGGTCTTGACTCACTACAATAGAATCCTCAATCCCCCCTCGCTGTCTGCGGAAGGTTCGCCTAATAACAAGGCTGGCTCACTTCCTTGACAACTCGGGGGGATTATATTGTTGTAAATAAAGTCATATGCAAGTAGCCACTAGTGGACTATAGTGGAGATAGTGAAAGATGCAGGACGAGTAGGATTGAACTCTCCGCCTTATCACGAAAGCACATTAATTAAACGGGGGGAAACTTATGGAGATCGTCAAGCTTCCAAGTGTTCTGTGGAAAGCGCCGAAATACAAGAAAAAAGCGCCACAGAAAAAACAAGCGCCAGGTGTCGAATGGTGGAGTGTATGGATGAAGACAACAGATTTATACTTCTTCAGGCGTAAAATCTGCTTCTACTTCACTGTAGAATACCTGCGTGCAAGACGCAAGCCTGTCGAACACAGACAGCCGAGCAGACGACTCGCGTAACATAAAAAGCCCTGGGCGCGGGCAAAAGCGCCCAACCAATTTAAACGAGGATAACGTATGGATGGGTGTTGGATATGTGAAGGAGTTTACGGACCGAAAGAAATAAACGGTGTGCGCCAATTGCAAACATTTAAGGGTTATACGGTTGATTTCAGACTACAACAATTCCGCAAAATCCCCCTTGACGCATGGCCCGAATTTATCGAGTTCGACAGTCCAGAAGGTGAGAGATTGTGCTATGAGATGCACGAAGAGGCTACTAAAAGATTAAATGATAAAGTCGGAAAAGAGGTATTCATCAACATATAACCCTACCGTCCTGAGCACGACGAAAAACGGCTCAACCAATTGAATCAAGGAGACTATTGTATGCAACCACGCACACCTAACGAACAAGAGAAAAAAGAGCTGATAGATTATCTTGTCGAAAGTGGACAGATTGAGCCACTCGAGCCAGACGAAGATCTCTTCAACGGAAAAATATATGCTGCTGTATTCGATAACTATATAACCGATAGCCCTGGGTATTCTGGAAAAGTCATGGTCGTCGTATGGAGCGGTGCCCCAGAGTTTACAGAAACGTATATCTGGACACGCTTGATGCTTCCCGAAGATTTTGACAAGTTTGACAAGGATATGGAACAGATCAACTGGGACGATGGAAAGCACGAACCGAGAATTAAAAAGGTAGAGATTGACACATAGTTACATACTGTCCTGAGCATGACATAAAACTGCTCACCTAATTTAATGGAGACAAATTAATGGCAAGTAGCGAATGGCATATCAAAAACGTCCCAATACCAACCAGGCGCAAGATAAAAGCCTGGGCAGCTATAAACGGCTTAGAGTTAGGTCAAGCCCTGGCAAAGTTGATAGAGATCGTGGAAAAGGTGGAGCGTCAAAAATGACACCTACTGCCTACCCCTTACAATGGCCCATTGGCTGGAAACGCACCCAAACTCCTGAATATTCCAAATTCAAGGCAGGCTCACCGTACCAGGAGTCCATAGACATTAAACGACAGCTTGAGTTAATGGGTGCCACGGATATTGTCATCAGCAGCAATATGCAATACAGAGCCGACGGGTTGCCCTATGCTCGGCAGGGTTATATCTCAGACACAGGCGTAGCGGTCTACTTTAAAGTTGATGGTCGTGAACAATGCATCCCCTGCGATAAGTGGGTCAAGCTTGAGGACAACTTACGAGCCATCGCCAAGACAATTGAAGCGTTACGAGGTATTGATAGGTGGGGCGCAAAAGAAATGGTTGATGCCGCATTTCGAGGCTTTACTGCTATTCCAGCCAACACTAGCGAGCAACATTACCCATGGTGGGAAATACTTGGCGTCGATAAACATGCGACGAAGGAACAGATCAAAGCGGCCTTTAAGGAGTTATCGCGTTACCGTCATCCCGATAGCAACACCGGTTCAGACGATAAGTTTATCGCCCTTAAGCGGGCTTATGAGGAAGGAATGGCAGCATAGTATCACGCTGCAAAGACCACCAGAGCCGGATTAATGTAATAGCCGTGTAATCGAGAGGTGGCTTTAAGACGATGTTACCCTGTTAGAACCATATAACCATCATCGACATGTGTCGAATATGATTTGAAACACCCCAAAAGTACCAACTGCCACCGAATTTCACTATCCAGACACTCTCAAGCTTCACCCCACACAAGAGCATACCAACCCTCAATCAGATCAGACTAGTGATTGGTCTATATTCAAAAGGCTCCTCACCTCGCATAGCAAGCCATTCTACGTCAGAGTGTCATCACACTCCTTACATATGTCACAGTGTTACAAGAATGCCATATGTATGAACAGTAAACAGTGCCAAATATACCTCAATCGGCTCTACAGGCTCCTTGACCGCCACTCCAAAAAAAGTTACGACTATATCAGGTTGTATCATGTTGGCTTGTCTTGTAAGGAGAGAAAAGTAGTGAAACCACCTGACGAGAGTCCTAAGCTTGCAGAACCGCCGAGCCGTATTTCTGGCGATGAAAAAGCTATCCGTGACAAAACGGCACATTCGCCTGAAAGAACAAAAGTAAAGGTTCCTTTAGACATCCTTATATCTCTACTGCGGCCAGACGAATTGGTAAAGCTGCAAAAATATATTGCCGCATACCTTGAGAAACAGTGGCAACCATAGCGTATAATACAGGCACACGAAAACTGTCTCGTTAGCTATTATCTGGAATGGAGATATGTCAACGTATGCCTGGACGAGAAGATGCGTACCGTTTAATGACCGAACATGTCAAAAACGAGAACCTGCGCAAGCATATGCTTTCAGTCGAAGCCGCCATGCGGTTCTATGCCCGCAAATATGGTGAAGATGAGGAACTCTGGGGTATGACTGGCTTGCTGCATGATTGCGATTATGAAGAATATCCTGATCTGCATGAACATACATGGGTGCTGGCCGGCTGGCTCCGCGATGGTGGCTATGATGAGCGGATTATCTATGCCATCCTCGCGCACAACGATCTCAACACAGGTTATCCACGTAATAATCTGCTGTCACATGCCCTCTATGCCTGTGACGAGGTAACAGGCATGATTACAGCAACTGCATTGGTTCGGCAGAAGACGCTACCAGGATTACCGGTCGCCTCGGTGCGCAAGAAGATGAAAACCAAAGGTTTCGCCGCTGGTGTCAATCGAGACGACCTGGTGAAGGGAGCCGCCGAACTGAACATCGACCTGGATGAACATATCGCTAACGTAATTGAGGCCATGAGCAGCATTGCGGACCGACTTGGGCTAGCAGGCATTCAGGAAGCGCTCGCTGAGTAGCGCTTGCTGACAAAGAGCAGACAAATACGCAGCATCTTTTAGTGGAGCGCTGCGTATTCTTTTGCTGTAGGTGGCAGGCTGAATAAGGCGATAAGTTCGGGGAGGATAGTGGATAATTTTCTTGAGTGGCATTTGGTTATCGGCGCCGTTGCAGTAATCATGCCGGTTACTTCATCACAGGCATAGAGCGCTTTTGAAAGCAGGTCATCGCGTGGATGGGTGGATACATTGAGATCGTTATGGGCCAGTATAGCATAAATAATCCGCTCATCATAGCCGCCTTCACGCAGCCACTCTGCCAGGATTCGGGTATGTTCGCGCAGGTCGGGGTATTCCTCGTAATCGGCATCGTGCAGCAGTCCCGTCATGGCCCACAGTTCTTCGTCTTCGCCATATTTGCGGGCATAGAAACGCATAGCAGCTTCAACCGCAAGCATATGCTTTTGGAGATTTTCATTTTTTACGTGGCTTGTCATCAGCTTATAAGCGTCATTACGTGTTGGCATTATTCCTAATCTTTCTATCCATCAATCAGTAAGGGGTACCATCTGGGTACCATGGTCCTTTCGCCGTATTATAGCATATGTATATTGCGTGTAAATGCACCGCAATATTGACGAATTTTCCCGTATCCCAGGAAATATGCCTCCGAAATAGTGATTTTGGAGAAAATGTATGATATACTCGAT
>WNGK01000834.1_pt1 | contig 46588 bp, 45 predicted proteins | sample 5400601 | NCBI WGS metagenome assembly WNGK01 (sample SAMN13153376, study PRJNA577476) | soil metagenome | isolation source: 60 cm soil or saprolite under Garry oak tree replicate 1 | place: USA:California | collected 2016-06-15 | reverse complement strand
GTCGCGAGCCATGGCCGCCAGATGTGTCCAACGCTGGCCCCTTCATCGCTAGGAGGAACACCTTGAAGAAAGTAATGTGCATTACCGCTGTGCTCGCTAGACCGCTGCGCGCAGCGGCCGCGCAAGGTCAGAACTAACCATGTCCACTCGAGCCGCAATGGGGCTCCCGCAGAAACGTACATGATAGGCTCCCCCTGGACACTGGAGCAATCTGGCGCGGCCGGTGGCCTGAAATCCGCTGTTATTGTGATTCTGGCGGAGACCAGGTTACTGGGGAGGATGCCCTTCGAGCTCCTGGATGTCGCGTTGTTCGATCTGTTGCATGAGCGCCTTGCGCTTGAAGAAGTAACGACGAAAATCGGCGGAAAGCTGCCGTGGCACTACGAAAACCTGATTGTGTGCGACTTCCGAAAACGAAACCGGACCGCGCGGGGGAATCAGGTGCGCGCCCCACTGGAAGATCAGCCCCGCGTTCCACAGAACAAAGAGAAGCAGGAGCGCCGTGGCTGAAACAAATGCCCAGCGCACCGAGCGGAAGAGTCCTCCCATGCGCTGAAGGAAGAGCGCCAGGCCGAAAATGAGGATAGCCGTAAGGGAGATAAAAAAGCGATTCCCAAAGGAGGCCAAGCCGTGCCAGTAGGGATAGCTCGAGATCAGGTAATAAAACGCGGCGGCGCCCACGCTCAGATAGGCCGTGACGCGCTTGGCGGAACGCGGCGCGAGAGCAAGGCCAACGAGCGAAAGAGCGAGAATTGGGGTCCAACTTAGGAGTCCGTGTTCCGAAGAAAGGAGCACGAAGCGCCAGTTGGGCGCAGTCCAGTCCCAGGGCACGCCGGAGTAGGAACCGAAGCGGAAAAAGCCGCCGAAAATGATCGCGCGGGTGATCAAGGTGGGCACAAACGCAAGCCCTGTCGCGGCGAGGAACAAAAGGTTTGCAGCGAAAAGGCTGCGCACTCCGTGAAAATCTTTCGCTCGGACCAAGTTCCAATAATCGGATAAGGCTTCGATGAGCGGCAGCGTCAGAAGAACTCCGTTCGGGAAATAGACATCAATCATCAGGCCCGCCACGAAACCTTTAAGGGTCCACTCGAAGAGCGTGCGCCACCCCCACGTACGATCCCAATACCAGAGAAAAAGGGCCACGGCAAAGGCGGATTGCGCGTGCGACCAGGCTGGATTGAAATACATATACACGGGGAGCGAGCTCGCGCCCCAAATTCCAACTGTGGCGAGAAAGGCCCAATGTGCCGCGACATATTTTCGCGCGAGAGAGTAAGAGAGAAGCAGGCCCAGAAACCCATAAAAAGCGGTGCCCAGGGCCATTGCCAGAAGGTACGGAAACGAGAAGCCGTCGGCAGGAATGTGCGCGCCACGAGCGTCCGAGAGAAGCACAAAACCGTGGGCCGCGACCAGGAATGGCGCCCAGAGGAGCGCCGGACCGACCGTAAACTGGTTGCTGATGTATCCGGTTTCCGTGTATTGGCTCGGAAGCAGCTGGCCGCTGGGCATGGTGCGGGATTGCGAAAAATTGAGATTGGCGTGACGCCAGTCTTCTTCGAAACGCAGATTGTGCTGAATGAGCGGAGCGCGGACGTACGCGTAGTAACCGACGCCGTCGCCGTGGACGATGGGATTTACCAGCGGAAGCGTGCACAGGAAAAGGATCAGCAGAATTCGTGGGTAGCGACGAGAACGATCCACCGGGGGAGATAAGCCGGGAGATGCATTGAAGAGCACGGCCGGCGTCTCCGCCATCTCTTGATATCCTTTCCCTGAAGGGAGAGAATTCCTACGGGTCTCACGCTTCAAGCCTGATTTCTGCTTGACGTTCTTGCCGTGGTTTTCCTGGCTGCCCCTCCCTGACTTCGACATATTCCTGATGGACAAGTCTCGACGAACACGACGGCTGGTTTTTGCTAAGGTCGTTCGACGACTTGTGTACAAAATCCTTTCTGATGTTGGCAATTTTGTTGTACAACTTCGAGACTTAACCTTGGCCTACTTCCAGTGATGCGCGGGCGATGTGCTGAAGTCCTGCAAGCGCACAGGTAAAGCCGGCTTGCAACTCTCCTCCGTCCGAAAGGCCGGGCGAGATGCCACGCCCGGGGCCAAGAGTTGCAGCGTCTGGCCGATACTGTAGATGAATTTCAGCTGAATTGTAAATCTAATTAGACGCTTTCTCGTGCGCAGGAGGTCTCCGGTTCAAATCCGGGCGCCCGACCACAAAGCACAGTGGCCCTCGAACCCAATAGTTCGGCGACCGCATCCATGCTCATGCAGCGTTCGAAGGGTGTCGTAATCCCTAACCTAACGGCAAAAGCGTGACGAGTTGGCGGAGCACACAGATGAGCGAGAAGCTGGTTGGTTGACGTCGCCGTACGACTATTTCCGTTGCTCGCCGCTGGCCGGAGCGGCGATACCCAAGAAGACTAAAACCGCACGATTCAAGCGCACCATATCCTCGTCGGTGACGCGGCCGACACGTGCGCCGATTTTCGTTTTTGGAACGGTCGTGATCTTATCCACCATCAATCGGCAGACGGCGCGCAGACCGTTGGCTTGACTCGGCTCGATCGGCAGTCGAAACAGAGAAGCAACGGTTGGGTCAGTCGTGAATGCACACACCGTGACGGAATTCGTCATGTCGAAACGGTCGTCTTGGAGGATCACAGCGGGACGGGGCCTTCCCGCGTAGTCTTTGCCACCTGCAACCGTCCAAATTTCCCCGCGCTTCAACTCGTGCCCCGGTCAGAGACAGCGTCGATAAAGTCCTGATCCTCCTCCGCGTGGGGGCTCTTAGAGACGGCGAGGGACTGGCGGTGCGCTTCTGCCGCAAAAGCCGGTGATCGCATGTCAGGTACCCAAATCTGAATGGGCCGCAATCCCTGTTGGCGCAGTCTCTTGCGATGCGCCCTGACCTTATCCCGAGAGGACTTGGATCGAGTGCGTGTTCCCACTTTCCGCCTCCGCGACTGGTTACATGTAACCTATCACAACTTCCTGCCAACACCAGTCCCAAGTGACCCGGGCGAAAATTCCTCTCGACGCTGTCCCTCGGTTCGCCCCGGGTGCGCGAACCGGGATGCCCCTAAATCTCTAAACACTCGAAGAAGCGCTGCTCGGGCGATGTGCTGAAGTCCCGTAAGGGCACAGGTAGAGCCAGCTTGCGGTTCTCCTCCATCCGAAAGGCCGGTTGTGATGCCACGCTCGGGCCAAGAGTACAGCGTCTGGCAGATACTGTAGATGAATTTCAACTGGATTCTGAATCTAACCAGACGAGTCGTGGTTTTTATCTTGTTGGTTCGAGGCGAAGTAGCGGGCCACAAAAGGCGGCGTTCGACAAGAAGAGCATCTTCGTGACAGCGTTTTGTTGCGATAGAGCATCAAAAAGGGGCACGAAAGTATTGTGCCCCCCACTATTTGCGCGGACTTGTGAGCGCGCCGCTACATGCCGAAGAACTCGACGTGAACAGAGCGGCCGAGGCGCGAATTGAAGAGCACGTACCAGCCGGGATGGTCGTAGTCGTTATAGACGTAGACGCGGTCACGGTCCCATTCCCAGTCGCGGCAACGAGGAACGTCGTACGGCGCGACGACCCAATTTGACTGGTCGTAGAGAATGATATGCCGCGAGCGCGGATCGAAGCCGCGGACGACAATGACGTGACGAACGTGCGGGTAACGGCCGAATGGATAGTGGGAGCCGGGGCGAATGCGCTCGCCATCGTAATCCCAATCGTCGTAATCACGGTCGTGATGCTTGTACCAGCCCTTGTGCTTGCCGTTGTCGTGGCGGTAGCCGTCGTCATCATCGTCGTCGCCGTGCTTGTACCGGCCCTTGTGTTTGCCGTGGTCGTCGTCTTGGGGGCGGGCCGAGACAGCAGGCGGGAAGGCAAATACGGACGCAGCAAGAGCCAAAAATGGCAGGAGCTTTTTCATGATCTTCTCTCCCAAAGATCGCTAGTTCAAGAATGGGCGTATTCCCGGTGCCCACTTTGCGCGTCGGAGTTGGCTGGGGGTGGTATTACAACTAGGATGCCTCCGCGCTTAAGCTACTAAACACCATTCGCGAACGAAGGTTTCGCAAATAGGGTTTGGGTGCGACAGTGGGTGCAGCTAAAGAACGAAAAATGGCTCCCGATTTGTTGCAAGCGACACCAGATAGGGCACTTACATTTTTCACCTGATCGGCTGTTAACCGAAGGGTTGCTAGTTCGAATCTAGCCCGGGGAGCCAAGCTAATTTCCAATCCCTCAATCAGTTAAGCGACTTTCTCCAGTTGCGATTTTTGCCAGGGGCAACTTCGTATGCAAGCTTTCGCCCACGCTCCACGGATGCATGCGGTAGACGAGATACCGTCCCATCAGACTGTCGCTTCCCTGACGAAATATGTCGAGTCGCGAGCTTCCCGTCACGATCAGATGAACTCGGTCACCGTAGGTGTCGAAAAAGCCCTTGAGCAGCGACTTCCACTTCCTGTATTTGTGGAGTTCGCCGAACAATGCGATCGGCGGTTTGGCCCTAAGGCGATCCAAACCGGTCACCGTTTCTCAGAACCGATTGGGCCGGCGGGTTGCCCAGCTGAGTTCCTGACGGATACTCGAAATCTGCTCGGCTCTGCTTTTCTCTCGGGTAAGATTTCAGTTCATCCTAGCCGGTGCCGCTTCTCAACTCAATTCGTCAGGCTACGGGGGGCTGTCCTTAATCCTTATTTCTCTTGTCCTACTGCAATAAATTTCCCCGTCATAGTGAAGCGGTCGGTGCCGCTTCGGACTGGACAAAAGTTCGACAATCGTCTGCTAGGGCCGACCATTTCTTTTAGGTCCAGCAACTTACAACACACGGAAAGGCGAAAGCTTTAGCCCCTGAAGTTCTGCTCCTTTTTTACGTTCCAATTTCCAACGCACGACACTTAGTTGGCAGGCGAAATTAATTCATGGTAGAGGCGCGGTGACATCCTGATCCCGCGTGCGATCCATTATGTGAATGGCTTGGCCTGCCCCCTCGTGGCGGAACGCCTCCAGCGCACGCTGGTATTCCTTCCTGACCTCACTGGCGGGCAGCTCATGTCCCAGGGGGTCCTTGCCACTCACAATCCAGACGTCGCGGGGCGCTAAAGCAGCTACCAGATCTTGTAAATCGTAGGACTTCAACATACCGGGAGCGACGCCCTCTAAGACGTGCCGGTGGACCCTGCTGTTCACAACCAATTCGTACGAAACCAGCATGCCGGCCAACACTACTCTTCGAATCCTGCTGTCAAGCACCGAAGCGTACAGCAGCGGCAAGCCACCTTCATCCTTACCATATCCATAAACCTGATTTGGATCGACCTCATTGCGCGAAAGCAGAAGATCTATGCCGCGTGCCACATCTAAAGCACGCATTCCGGCCATGGTCTTACCGACGAGAAGCGCCGTCATAATGTCGCTAAAATCCCCGAAATAGTGGTCGGATTCTCTGCTGTTCATATCCGTGTCGACTCTGGTTTCTCCCGTTCCCCTCATGTCGATGGAAAGTACAACCGTCCCTGACGTCGCGAACTGCTCTGCCTCCGCCGTTGAAGCTGCTTTGCCGTCTCCGGTGACCATAAGCAGCGCAGCTTTCTTGCTAGCGCCTGCATCAGGAACATATAGCAGCGCTGGAATGACGATGCCGGGCTCGCTCTCGTAGATCAATTTTTCGATGCGGTAGCCTGAGCGGGTGATCGTACCGTAATGTGCGACCTGTAATGGGCCGCTTGGTGGTTCGTAGCGGATCGCTTCCCGTACTTTGCCAGGCAGGTCTCCCAACCGAGTCAAGCGATGTGCTTTCAACTGCTCCAGCCGCTTTTGGTTCAAAGTGAATACGCTCTCGCCGCCAAGCGAAGTGGATACCTGGCCCGTGGGAGTACATCGCAGTTCCTCCGGTGTGGCCATTTCGATCTTCGGCTCTGGATCCGTATCTCGGGCTCCCTTGAGCCATCGGCCAAACCAATCGTATGCGGCTAGGCGACGCGTCTTGTTGTATCCATGGCCATCATCCGCTTCAAACATTCCCACTTTTTCTCTTGCGCCGATCGCCGAATAGACTTTCTCGGCTTCTGCAAAAGTCTCTCGAGCCCCGGCGATTGGGAAGAAGTCGCGGATGGCTGAAAGGAGGAGGTAGGGTTTGGGGGCAAATGCGTAAAGATAATCCGGATAGTCGAACCCCTCCTGCAGCCAGAGGGGGAACGTTTGCTCTGCGTCCTGTGGACCAATCGTGTCGAGCATTAAGTGCCAGGATGTGATATAGCACGAGGGCGCCGCAACCTGGATGCGATCATCCAACGCCGCGATGTAGGCCGTGTGGGTGCCGCCTCCCGAATTACCCGTCAAGCCAATGCGCGCGGGATCTACTTCCTTGCGCGAGAGAAGATAATCGAGAGCACGCATGCCGTCCCAAATGGTATAGCGGGCCAAGTGATCGCCCACCAGCATGCACTGTGTGCCGACGACCGTATGCTCAGTGGTTGAATTACCGACTTTGGACTCCCGCAGGTCCTCGTCAAAAATCTGCAGCCTTTCACCTTGCCCGATCGGGTCCCAGGTCAGTGCGACAAAGCCCTTTGTGGCGAGGGAACCAAGCATCTGTTGCCAGGTCGGGTTGGTCTTGCCTCCACGCTCATGCCCCAAGGGATACAGGATCGCTGGGTAGGGCGGATGCCCGGTTGTCGGCAGATAAAGGTTCGCGGTCACATAGAAGTGGGGTTGACTCTCGAAGATAACTTTCTCGATTCTGTAACCAGTTCGTTCCAAGACCCCGACCACGCGTGCGTTCAGGTGCGCTCTGTCAGGGAAGCCCCCGAGATCCTTCAGCATCTGTTCGCGGACGTAGGATCTTCGTTTATCCACATCTTCGATTGTGGCCAACTGCTCGACTCGATGCTTCCGCTCCCCGAGCATCCGGAGTCCGATGTTGTTCAAGTACGACGGCAACATCCGGCGGATATTGTGGAACTGCTCCAGTCCGGAGGCGAAATTCAGATCATCGGATTGCTGCGCCATTGCGGGTACTGAAAACAGGCAAGCAAGGCAGCCAGCTATGTATACGCGTGGCATTCTTGTGCTCCTTTCGGTCGGAACCGATTCACAAGCCAGCCAAAACTTCCCGCAGTCCAGGCGGAATCTGTACGGCGGTCATAGAATCTTGAAGTGAGCCGCCCGCGATCATGTAAATGTACAGAGATTCGACGAACCGTTGGCTCCAAGCGATTACAGTTTGACCAGATCCTTGATCCTGACCGTCTGACCACCGCGTTCGATGCTCCGATACGCCGCAATCCCAATCAAACTTGAGCGAGCGCCGGCCCGGAGATCTGCTCGCAAACCTAGCGGATCAGAACCTTGTGATCCTCGGAAGATCAGATCGTGCAACGAGGTGTCGGCTCCTCCGTGCCCACCAGCCGTCCGCGGCGGCCGTTGATCGAAATGGCCTGGCCTTCAAAAGGCAAATATGTATTGGCCGTATAGTTCAGGAAGACGCCGTTTTCGTACTTGACCACCACCGACATGGTGTCATAGATGTTGATGTCTTCGCGCCAGACGCAGCCATCGCGCAAGTAGCCGTCTTCAGATTCACAATCGACGTAGAGCTTTACGTAGCTCTGGTTCTGGGTAACGTCCCAATAGAATTTACACTGTTGTTTGAAGGGGCAAACACGGCAGTGCGTGTTACGGAAGGAGTTGTTACGCCCGTAGAATTTCAAGTCTCCGAAGGCCGTCACTTCCACCGGCGTGGAATCCAGCCACCAGTTGGCCAAATCAAAATGGTGAGAGGCTTTGTGGACCAACAACGTGCCCGAGTTTTCCTTCAACCGGTGCCAGCGGCGGAAGTAGTCAGCGCCGTGACTCGTGTCCAGATATTCGTGAAAGTCCACAGAGATGACGTCGCCAACGGCCTTCTCCATTAGAAGTTCCTTTACTTTTTTTGCCTCCGGATCGTGCCGAGCATTGAAAGTTACAGTAACTTTCTTGCCCGACTTCCTCTGGGCATCCAGAATCGATAGGCACTGTTCCTCGTCGGTACACAGCGGCTTTTCGGTCATCACATCGCAGCCTAACTCCAGCGCACGAACAATATAATGCGCGTGAGTAGCATCTACGGTAGTTACCACCACCGTGTCGGGGCGAGTCTCTTTGATCATCCGGTCGAAATCCACAAAAGAAGGTGCGTTGGTCCCAATCAGCTTCTTAGCCGCCTCCACTCGCTTGCGGTTGATATCGCAAAGCCCTACGATTTCCACGACGTCGCCATAGCCTTCCACGACCTCCTGCCCCCAAGTAAAGGAGCCGCGAGCACCGGTACCGACGAGGGCCATCCGCAGCCGTCGCTCGGCGGCCCGCGGAGCGCTAACAACAGAACTAGCCGTAAGGGCCAGGGCTGCGCCGCCAGAAATGAAAGAGCGTCTCGTGATTGTTGAATCTGTGATCATCTCTTTCCTCCCAAGAAGAATTGCAGCGTGCGGCAACTGAAGAAATTCATGCATGGCCCGAATCGCTGTTAATTGGCCGAAATTGTTGTGTCCTTCCAGTTCAGCTCAGCAGCACGCTCAGGCAATTGGTGCGCGCGCGCGTATTCGTTCCTTGCCGCAAGCGTCCCGGCTGCCCAGTCACCCAGAGGATAAAGGAGTTCACGATACACCAGGTAGCTCATGTCGACAGTGCGGACTGGCCTGTGGTCCTTCACGTCGTCCACCTGGTTGAGATAGCGCCGCCCGTTGGCTTCTGCGACCCGCGGAAACCATGTCCGATACCAGGTGGTCGTCGCATTCTGAAGAGCCCGGTTGCGTCGCCGCTGAATTCCTGCCGCAGTGTCCAGCGCTTCATCAAGAGAGGCTAGTGCCTCGTCGGCTCTTCCTTGCCTGGCAGCTGTCTGAGCTGCCTTCAGCAGCTCGCTCATTTGACCTAGCTCAAGAATCATCTCAAGGTTTTGCCGACACAGACCAGTGATGGACAGAAACACCTCGAGATTGTACTGATTTTTGCTGACCCTCTTAAGGTTGGCGTACAGCAGGTCGAGCAACTCATCGTTTTCCGTGAGTGCAGTCGCCGCGATCTCAAGACGTCTCGCATTCTCTTGCATCCAATCACGGGTGATGGTCAGGTTTGTTGCGGACGGAATGGGCAAAGGCGGAAGTGTCTGGTCATTTGCCGGTTTTGGCGGATCGAAGATTCTGTCCGAGTTGCCCCAGATGGGGGTTCGGGCATTCGAAGCCGAGGCTTCCCAACTGTCGTCCCAGATCTGCGCCTGCTCGCTCATGAGCTGACAGAGGCGGCCCATGTTTTGAGTACCAGCTCCATAGAACAAATCGTAGAATGAATTCATGAGCTCCGCGGGGCTGGCCGATGCAGGGTGCCAGGCAGTGGCGGGACCTGTCGCGTATCCCAACCAAAACGTTTCAGGGTGCAGGCCAGCGTCGGCCCATCCGGCCACGAAAGCTCCCATTAAGTCTGCGTTTTGGCGCGCCGGGGTGAACGATATGAGGTTAAACATATCGGTAACACGCCCATTGCTAGCGGACTTCGCGCGCAGACGGCGAGTCGAAGGCAGGATGTAATACTGAGGGAACAGCGGCTCCTCGCCCTGAGTCGAGGTATACACGAGCTGACGGATTCCGTGTTTCTTATAGGCGGAATCAAACTCGGGACCATAGACCTCACCGTTGACGAGATGACTAGGAAGCTCGGTGATCTCCTCGGATTTGAGCGGATATTCCCCCCAGAACGAGACCGTGCGGCCGCGGTCATGCAGATAGTTGGCAGCCTTGGTGATGAATTCCGCCAATAGCCTTCCGACCGACCCGAGGGTGTGCGCACGCGTCACTTCGTCACATTGGGAGTTACTGGCTAAGCCAACGTAATAGGGCTCGTCGGTTGATAGCACGAAATACTTGCTTCCCTTCGTGGCTTCGAGGAGGTCGTCATACATACCAAACAGGAGTTTGTAGGTTTCGGGATTTGTCACACAGAATTCATAGTTGCTGCTAGGGAAGGCACGAAGCGGTGCATATTGCGGGTGCTTCAGAATGAAGGCGACGTGCCCGGGCGCGTCCAGGTAGGGGATAAGCTGCACGTGAAAGCGCAGCGCAAAGTCAGTGAGTTCTTGCAGCTCGGAGGGCGCCAGCGCATAAGGTTCAATGATGGCCGGGGCGCTCTTGTACTGAAAGTGCCCCTCGAGCTTGATGGCGAATCCATTGATCTTGAAAAATGCCGCCTGCTGTACAGCGCCCTTCAGTACTTCGAGATGCTCGAGATGATGGGCGTCGTCCCAGTATATGACGCGCAGTCCAACATCGGGCCAATCTACTATCTCGCCTTCAGGGAACCAGAGACGACCGTCTCGAGGACGAATGAGTTGGATAAGTGTTTGCACACCGTAAAAGAGCCCGGGAGGAGCGTTGGCCGCGATTTTCAAACTCCTCGGGCCCAGGGTCAGGCGGTACGCCTGTTCAACTAGGGCCGGCTTGTTGCTATCAATGGCCTGACCGATTGACACCGATTTCGGCCTTAAATCCATCTGGATTACTCCGGCCCGCAATCGGCTGGAGCCAGTCTCAGCAAGGCTCAGATGGAAGCCCGATGCCAAACTGGTCTTCAGACTCTCGACGGCCACGTCGTTCTCTTTCACCTCACCTTCGAGTTCCAGCTTCCAGCGGCCGTCCAATGCAAAGTCCTTACCGGTCAATGTCACCTTTTGCGGAACAGGCAGAACGGAATAACCTTTAGATATGAGCGGAGATGAGCTTTGACTGAGGACGGGAGCCCCCGTGAACAGGAAGGCGCTTGTGAGAAGGACAAAACCGCGGCAAAGAGATTTCTTGCTGACAACCGGCGTGGACTCAAGCCCCATTGTTTGATGACGAGGCTCGTATCCTATCACGCCAGGCGCCAGCCGGTTTTGGAAAGTATATCCAGCAGCGGAGCCTTGATCCCGGCTCGGACTTGTTATAGAGCTTGTCACACTTGTAACTGCAGCGGTGGCTTGAATCTGCACAAGTGCGTATGAAGGGAGCAAAATGATCAGACCGGTGCACACTCCTATCGGCCGCGCGTCAACGGCATGCATTGTTTTTTCCTTCCTGGTTTTGTTCACGCCGGATGTTACACCGGCGCCGACACCCCTCGGGCAACTAATTCAAACGATCCGCTCTGAGGTGAAAGCCGAAGAGGCAATGAACTTCATGCGGCAAGTGTATTCGACTGACCGCTGGTTCACTTTTCCAAAATTTCATGAGACCGCGGAATACGTGAAACAATCCATGAAAGGAATTGGTCTGGAAGAGGTCGAGCTGTCGGGAGCGCCAGCGGACGGTTCAAGCCAGTCCGGTTTCTGGACCATGCCACTGGCCTGGGACGTGAAAGCTGCGCGTCTAGAGATTGTTGATCCACCGCTGCCTATAATAGGGACATCGCTACACTGGCAGACTATCAGAGAATTCCGGCATCGCTTGGAATGTGGAGTGGGGCAACGCCTCCAGAAGGGGGCACGGCGGAGATCGTGAACCTTAGCGACGCGGACCCGTCGAAGATTGCCCAACTGGATCTCAAGGGCAAGCTGGTTCTCGTGGGTCAAAACCCCGCGGGCTTCAAGTGGGCGCTAGTAAAGGCCGGAGCGATCGGCGCCATTAATGCCTTCACCGAGAATCCCAGCCTCCAGGATGGCCGTCAATGGATCAATGCATGGGGTGATCATGAAGATACCGACCAGGACCGCGACGTTGAAAACCGTGAATTTTTGCCACGTCTTCATGCCTGGGTTCCGCGATTCTCTTTCCATCTCATCGGTGAGGCAGTATAGCTGGAAAGGGTGAACTGATGAGAAGGAAGCATCCGAAACAAAAGAACCGCTCAAAACTGACGTTCGAAAAGTGGCTCCGATCACTCAGTAACGAGATCATCGCGAACTTGGCTGGTCAGTGGCGACGGGATATCCAAAGAACTAAAGCTATTCAACGAGAGTTCAAGCGCAGGCTCAAAGCAGAGACAGAGCAATAAACAAAACGCCACGATGAGGAGATGCAGAATTCCCGGCAGGGAGTATGGGCCTCGATCTTTAGCTCGCCTGCGGTGGCGTCTTCCAATTTCTCCATCTTTCCGCCTCCGCGAGTGGTTACATGTAACCTATCACAACTTCCTGCCAACATCCAGTCCCAAGTGACCCGGGCGAAAATTCCTCTCGACGCTGTCCCTCGGTTCGCCCCGGGTGCGCGAACCAGGATGCCCCTAAATCTCTAAACACTCGAAGAAGCGCTGCTCGGGCGATGTGCTGAGGTCCTGCAAGCGCACAGGTAGAGCCAGGTTGCGGCTCTCCTCCGTCAGAAAGGTCCGGTGTGATTCCGCTACGGCGTTGTTTGGAATAGTCTTGGCCTAGAACCCTGCGAGGACAAAGACCCGGGTGTCAGAGGCGGTGAGCGACTGGGCCACTTTAGCGGTCCATTTAGGGCCACCCCTTTCCCTCTTGTCGAGGATCTCAGCGCTTCGCCGCGCAACACCGGCGCGCCCTTGACCGCTGCGGGCCGTTCTGAGAGAACACCCCTTCCAAGAGGGAAAGGGGCAGAGTGAAAAGTAACCAGACCACCGCTGTTTTGGCCCCTTTTTCCACCGCCATCGACAACCCGGGCGCTATTTCGCGAGCTGATATTCTCCCTCGACATTGCAGGAAGAACCGTCACCCGACGGCGCACAGGTATAAGTGCCTTTCCCCTTGATGCCCTTGAGTTTGCCACTGCCGCCTGTAAAGCCCCACGTGCCCTTTCCGCTTTGTCCTTGCGGGGGCTGTGGCCGGCGCGGTGCGGCATCCCAAGGTAGATCGTGTGACACCCCCGTTTGCCATTTGGGGTGTTCCACCCTCTTATCTCTTGTGGCGGTTGAGGCGGTTGAGCTTCCAGTTACAATATGTGGTAAGGGTTGTTATAGAATAGAGCCGTCTTCGGCGTCCTCACCTCGCTTCTCGCAATCATTGGCCTTTACGGGGTCATGTCCTATGTGGTGGCGCGAGACGCCAACTGTCTATCCCACGGAGAAACCCGCGGGCGTTTGCTCCGAGAGAAGTTCCCTGCGTGGTTCACTTCACCTTCGCTGCCTTTCACATCACGCGTGGTTCTTCTCCCGGGTTGTACTTCAGGGTTGCGCGGGGTGCCCCAGCTTCAGTCTCTTCGTCGCAGTTCACTTACTCGTGCCCACTATGAAAGATCTCGAACGAGCCTTCCAATAGAACCTCGCTGAATGCAAGCCGGGGCGAGCCCTCGGTGGTGAGGACAGCGGTCGTTCCGGGCCCTCCCCCTCGCACCACAATATGAAAGGGTACGTTGCTGCCTGCGCCCAGCCCGGTGATCATGGAAATACCACTGAGAGTTGCTGTGTCCCCGCTGACCGTCGCTTCCGTGATCTGGCCGGTCACATACATGGCATTCACTGTGAACTGCGCGCTCCCGCTCCCGGTGCTCTTCTCAGGAGCACGAGCTAGACACTCAAATGCGCCTGTCACCGTTCCAGCTTCCCGTTCTGCGTGAAACGCTAACGTAGTGAGAACAGGGACAAAGCCTGGACTTCCAGTTCCTCCTTGGATGATGGTTGTTCCGGCGCCGCGAGCGATCGCGCTGGAATGGGAGTCCAGGCCTAGAACCGACCGAGTTAAGAACGTGGCACCTAATACAAGCCCAACGATCAGCCCGAGCAGGCCGACAACCCAGCGGTGGGAAAGCTTGAATCGCTCTAGCATGTCTTACTCCTCAGTTGAGTTCGAGACGTGGAATAACGTCCGGTTCGCGTCCACCCCACCGACGGGCGCCTGAGCGTCCCAGTAGGTCACATGGTCTTTCGTGGCGATTACACCCTCCAGGATACCGATACCTGGACCGGGTCCCTCGCATCCAATCCCGAGAACGCCCTCGCCGCCGTCGGAATAGCGGATTCGCAAAACCGCGTTGCCATTGGCGCTGGTGCCGTCATCGAAACCTGATTCGATGAAGCTCCCTAACCCAAGCCTAGCGAACTGCCAACTCACAAGTTTCCTGACCTCGTAAGTGCCGCTTCCGGTCGACATGGTACCGCTGAACGTCTCCCAAGTTCCGCCACCGGTCACCTCTTCAGGGTCATCTGGCCTGAAGGTCCCGGAACCCGTGAGCTTGATCGACAAACTGCTGGGATTCCTGGCCGAAGCGAAAGCGACCCCACCCGGGCTAAGTGTATTAGGGGTTGTTGCTGGGTTCATGTGGATGATATCCCAGCGCACATGGTCAGCTGCTGCTCGCGCGACCGGGAGCCAAACTGGAATCGCTAACAACCCTGCTAAAGTCACAATGGCAGTCACCAAAATCCATTTCGTTGCGATCTTGAACGCGGTTCGGGGAGATCAGACCATTACCTGGGTCCAGCCGGTGCCGCCACTTGTATAGCAGAGTGCGGCTTACGCCGAGTTCGCGCGCCAGTCGCACTATGTTGTCGCAAGCGTTCATGCCTACCACCGCTCGGCAGCGGAATTTCTGGGGATACCGCTCATGCCATTTTCTTTCCACGTTGCCACTCCTTTCCTGCAGACCTCTCTCACAATTGACTTTATACGCTAATGGCGTATACTTATGACTATACGCTAGCGGCGTACCACGAACAGGATGGAATTCCTCGAAGCCCCGGCCTTCACTCGCCACGTCTCCAGGTATCTGACGGATGACGAGTATCGGGAATTGCAAAACCGGATCACAGCTGCACCGCTGCTTGGCGACATGATCTCGGGAACGGGAGGATTTGGAAAGCTTCGTTGGACGGACCCAAGACGCGGCAAAGGACGAAGAGGTGGTCTGCGCGTAATCTACTACTACTTCCCAGGTGAACAACAGATCTGGCTGATGACGCTCTACGACAAGGACGAGGCTTCAGACCTTACACCCAAAGAAAAACAGGGATTGAAGAGCGCGATTGAAACCGAGCTCCGGGCTCGTCAGGGCGCGAAGCTTGCGAAGCAAAGGAAACCGCGGAGGTGAAGGTGATGAGGAAGAGAAAGATTTTCGGCGAAGTGATGGACGGCATCGCAGCGATGAAGAGTCATCGCGAGGGCAAAATCACACTGCGCACTTATAAAGTGGAAGCGGCACCACTCCCCAAAGTAGACTCCAAGTTGATTCGGGACACTCGTAAGAGACTACGGTGTTCACGAGCCGTTTTCGCTCGCAAGCTGCGGATTAACGAACGCACCCTCGAGAAGTGGGAACAGGGCCGCGCCAAGCCGAATCCCCAAGCGGCGGCTCTCGTTCTCTTGGTTCGCAAGTATCCGGACACACTCGAGCGATTGGAACGGGTCGCCGCAGGTTAGAAATGGTCTGCATCCAACGGTCGCGCCGATGCCATCGTCACTTTCAACGATCGGGATTTTAAGCCTGTAGCGGCGCGTTTTCGTTGTTCCGCGCCGCCGACTGCGGTGGCGCGGCGCGGAGGAGGTAGTGGTGGGAGTGGCGGTGGTGGGAGTGGTAGTGGCACTGGGCGTGGTCGCGGTGTGGGGCCGGACGTGGTCGTGAAGGTGGCTGTAGTGGTGCTGCTGCTGGTGGTTCGATTGACGCGCCCGTCAGGTCACCCAGGGTGTCTTGCGTGGATCATCTGCATCGAAAACATTCCCGTCACTTTGTCGTGGCGGCGACCGTCAGAATCTGTTTCTCTATGGAGGCACGCATTTCCTTGGGGAGCAGGTCCGCCTGTTCGAGCGTTCTCCAGCTCGCGACGGTACGCTCTGCGGTCTCGACCGCAATCTGCCAGAGCGGGCTTGCCGGAATTCTTGCGGTGTCGGCAAAGCTCCGCATTTGGTCGGTTGTGATTTCGTTAAGACTGCGGCTGCCGCCGAAGGTCAGGGCAAGCGTGTCGCCGGGAATGTAGGGGAGCGTTGCCACAAAATCGTAGGCCGGTGACAGAACGGGCTTGCGCCGGTCGGGGTACAGAAGCGACCAGTTCTTGAGATGCATGTCGGCATTGCCGATCAGCACGGAGAAGACGAGACGGCGGACAAACTCGTAGGTGGAGTCCTCGCCGGTTTCCGCCCAGAGAACGGAAGCGATGTTGGCATAGCTGCGGTGGCCATACTTGGCATCGGGATAGAGGCCGAATACCTGCGCGAAATCCTCCATGTGAACGGGGTCGCCGCCGGGGACGCGGTCGAACCGCTGCACGGCAAGCGCAGTGCCTCCCGTGGTCCGGGTTTCTTCCGGCAGCCCTTTTATCTTTGCCATATCGATCAAGCGGTTGGGCGGCATGGCGATGCCGACGCGCCGCGCCAGCTCAAGCATGACGAACTCATTTTCAGGGACGGCGGCAAAGCGGGCAGAGGGAAGTTTGACAATCCAGGACCCGCCCATGCCGCCGGCAGGAACGGTGAGACCGCCTGACGCTTCCATGACGGCGGAAAACTTCAACTGCACACCGGCGAGAGAAAACCGCAGCGCGGTTTCGGGAGGATGAATAACATGATCGCCGCCGCCGGCGTCATGCGCATCGCCCTCAAGCGGGCTGATGACGAGCGCGCCGGGCAGGTCGGTGCCGAGGACGGCGAGCAGAAAGAATTCTCGTTCGGGCTTGACGTCTGCAAGTTTCGCCAGATAAGTGCGCAGATGCCCTTCGGGAAGCAGATTCGAAAAGACGGGCGGTACGCGGCGAGGGACCGGACGCAAGGCTGTGACGAGCCCGCCCGTGCCACTCTTGAAAGACAGGCTGAGGATCGGGCGGTTCGGGTCGTCGATGTAATCCTGCGCGAATGCAAAGATCTGGCGTTCGCCGGCCAGACGGTTGATGACACCGATCTGCCGCCCGTGCAGGCGCACGGCGAGCGCATTGAGGGTTTTTGTATCAAACTTCATCTTTGCGCTCCGGCGTTTTCTGCTCGTCGTCGGCGTCACCATAGAGAGGGCGTTCGTCACTCTCGCCCTGCTGGTCGTGTCGGAGATGATCACGGATGAGCGACTGGACGGCCGGAACAAGGGCGCGGGGGACCATGAGGAGGTCGCGGTCGAGGATGCGGACAAGTTCGAGGAGGGTGTCGTAGCGCGGCACGATCTTGCCGGACTCGATGCCGGAGATGTGCATCTGGGGCAGGCCGAGACGGCTTCCCAACTCCCTCTGGCTCCAGCCGCGCTTGACGCGTGCCTCCTTCAACTCCCGGCGCATATCCTCTGGAAGGCCGTCCAGACGCAGCGGTTTGATATGCTTTGTTATATTTTTCTTCATGCTTGATATAATATAGCACATCAAATCCGAATGAACGTCTATAGGTTAAATTATATCAGATTAGTGTTCTGATATAATATTACATATCATAGGGTGGCGGAAGTGAATTTTCGCCAACGCCCTGGCAGCTGTGCGCGAACTGCACTCCGCCGGTGTGCCGGTTCATACCTGTTACTAGAACACCGGAGTACAGGTGCCCACCGTTGTTGTAAGTCGGATCGCTAAGAAAATTCATGAGGGATGTGGCTTGGTCCGGAAGTCCGACGCCATTCTGGTAAGACAACCAGAAGCGATCGGTTAGTGCAGATTGGCACGCGGATCAGGAACCAGCTGCGGGCGCTGGCCATGTGCATCCGAGTGAAACGAAAAGCGAGATTGTTAGTCCATGGCGAATGCGATCTACAGCCCACTCGGACTTATCTGTCCGCCTGCTCCTGCAGCCATCGATTCAGTTCTTAGCGGCACGCGAGCATGAATCGTTGTTCCGCCCTGCTGCTTCAAATCAATAGAAAGGTGCCCGCCGATGAGTCTCATCCGTTCTTTCATGCTGGTGAAACCGAGTCCGTGCCCGCTCATTGCCTTTTGCAGATCAAAGCCAACCCCTGAATCATGCACACTCAACTGGATCTCATTCGATGCAGCTTTGAGCAACACTTCGAACTGCCGAGCCCCACTGTGCTTAACGGCATTCTGGAGGGCTTCCTGCAAGACGCGGAAGAGACAGAGTGCAGTTTCTGGAGGCAGTTCTTTGGGAATATCCTGGGAGTGAAAATCAATCTCCACATTTTGCTGCCCTGAAAACTCTCGGCAAAAGGCCTCGCAAGCCGCTACGAGTCCCAGGTATTCCAATTTCGAAGAGTGCAAACGGTGAGACAGGGCTTGGATGTCGCTCCCGAGATCCGAAACGTATTCTTGGACCTCCTTGATGCGACGGCTCGTTTGACCTTCTGAAGCGGGAAGGTCTCGTCCTAATCCGTCCAGATTCACTGCCAACAAAGCGATTCGCTGATCGATATCATCGTGTAACTCTCTGGCGATCCAGGTACGTTCCTCCTCGTGCGCTTCGATCAATTTGCGACTTACACTCGAAAGGGCCTCTTCTGCCTCTTTGCGCCCGGTGACGTCAATACAAAATCCGACAAAACCTGCAAAGGCGCCGTCGGCGTTGAACCTCGGCACGCCGTGATCGAAAATCCAGCGATATTCTCCGTCATGTCGCCGCAGCCGATACTCCATCTGGAAAGACTCGCGCCGATCGAACGCCTGCGAATAGGTCTCTAGGCAAGGCTCCAAGTCCTCTGGGTGGACCCCCTCTGCCCAGCCATTTCCCAGCTCCTCCCGGAGGGTCCGGCCCGTGAATTCCAACCGCGGCGGATTGAAATATGTACACAGTTTGTCAGGGCCAGACATCCAGATCATTACGGGCGCGGAATTAGCGATCAACCGGAAGCGCTCCTCACTTTCGCGCAGCTCTTGCTCCGTCTTTCTTCTCCTTGCCCGCTGCCAGAGAAGCGCAAAGATGGCCAACGACTGTGCCGAGATTACCAAAATGCCCGCCAGAATGTAGCGTCTATAGACTTGCCAGAAGCTCACTGGACGATTGAGGACGATGCTACCCGGCGGCAGATTCTGTTCGTTCAGCCGCCAACGCTCGAGGGCGCGCCAATCGAACATGTATACGTTGGTGCCTCTCACAACGGGAATGTCCTTCGGCTTTTCTCCTCCGATTATCCTCAGGGCCATGGCGCCAGCAACCTGCCCTTCAGAAGCAAAACTACTAACATCGCCTCCTACCTCCCCGTAACCCAAATCGACATCAAAAAAGGTAAAAACCGGGGCATTGGAGGCCCGAACAACCATTGGAGCCGCTTCCGTCGCGTCAATAAACTGTGTTCCAGCGGCATCTCGGAGGATGCAAACGTGAAGAACGATGGAGTGATTCGGGAGATGCTGCAGCCGCTCAAGGAGCTGGGGCATTGTGAAGTCCGTGAAATACTGGAAGTCGAGCTTCGATTCGTAGCTGCGCAAGCGCTCCCGGAACAGTGCTTCATTAGCCCTGTCATAGGGGGACGTGCCTCCGACCACAAAAACGTGCTTTGTGCCAGGTTGGAGCCGCAGGGCGGCCTCCAGCGTCTTCACCGGCTCCGCCTCCTCCCATATGCCAGTAAAATCGGCGTCCAACTTGGCACCGCCCACCGCGTCCTCCGTGCTGGCACAGAAAATGACTGGGACATCTCGGAAGAATGTTTCGTGTAAACCCAGCGTCAATTCGAGTGGCGATGGGCCGACCGTAATAATCACATCCGGCTTTCGATTTCGATACTTGCGCACATACCAATCGCGATATTCCTGCTGAGTTGCCGAATCGGGGAAAAGGGCTGCGTCGAGGTACTCGTGATAAAACTCGACCTTGTAGCGTGATTGTTCTAGGGCATGATGGATTCCTTGATCGACAAGTGCGATAGCGGGGTAATCGGGGCCCACCTCAGACAAGACAAGAACGCGCCGGACTTCTTTGACTTGAGCTCCGGCAGCGCCTTGCAGGAGGAAAAAACCAAGCAACAGAAGCAGGAATGCGCAGAGCCCCCGACTTCTGCGCGTCGCGGACTTAAGGGAAGGTAATTCCGTCGCGTGACTCTCCCTTGCCACAAGTTAACCTATCCAACGTAAGGTCGAAACGGTTTGCTAAGAAATCTCCACCCAAGGTTAGGATCGGAAGTCAGTTCATGAAGAGCTTATCCTACAGTTTTGTGCTAAAGCCAGGGTTTTAAGTCGACCAATGGTCTCGTTCTTCACAGCACGCAGTTTGTCAGCAGTCACTTAAAGTGCGTTGGCGCCTTATCAGACCCCCACGGCTGCCTGATTTGTCAAACGACTCCCGCTGGTTGCGCTATGCGGTCAACCTTCAGAAAACTTCAGAAAACTTCCAATGAAATCATCTGGTTTTTACGTTCTTGGTGCTGCGCGTTTTGCGGATCCGATCGCTCACCGCCACCGTATCAATTCGCCAGAGACACGTACGAACTCTTTGGTAGAGACAAGTGGCCCTTGGGGCATTTCGCTCCCGGCCGCATGCCTTTGACACCCTTCCGGCTTGCGACCTAAGATGACGTCAAGAATGGCGGAGCCCGAATCTAAAGTCGCCCAAACTGTTTCCCACTACCGAATCCTGGAGAAACTTGGTGGTGGCGGGATGGGTGTTGTCTACAAGGCCGAGGACACTCGCCTGCATCGCTTCGTTGCCCTGAAATTCCTTCCTGAAAGTGTTGCGGGTGACTCGCAGGTCCTAGCACGGTTTGAGCGGGAAGCGCAGGCGGCGTCCGCACTGAATCATCCCAATATTTGCACGATCTACGACATTGGCGAGGGGGGTGGCCAAGCCTTTATCGCGATGGAATTCCTGGACGGGGCGACGCTGAAGCATCTCATTGCTGGACAACCAATTGAGCTCGAAGGCCTGCTGAATATCACAATTCAAGTTGCGGACGCGCTGGACGCCGCGCATTCCGAGAATATCGTGCACCGGGACATCAAGCCGGCAAACATTTTCGTGACCAAGCGGGGCCACGCCAAGATTCTGGATTTCGGGTTAGCCAAAGTGGCGTCGGCGGCGAAGGTTTCGAGCGGCGCCACCGACATGATGGCGACGGTGAGCGCGGATTCGCAGTCGGAGCAATTGACCAGCCCGGGGACGGCACTTGGCACCGTGGCGTACATGTCGCCGGAGCAAGCACTCGGCAAGGAACTGGATGCGCGCACAGACCTGTTTTCCTTCGGCGTTGTGCTCTACGAAATGGCCACGGGGAGGCTACCGTTCAAGGGAGATACTTCGGCTGCGATATTCGATGGCATCCTGCATCAGGCACCACCAGCGCCGGTGCGCCTCAACAGCGAGATCCCTGCCGAATTGGAACACATCATCAACCGCGCGCTGGAGAAGGACCGCAACCTGCGGTATCAGCACGCCTCGGAAATGGGCGCCGAGTTGAAGCGTCTCAAGCGCGACACGGATTCTGGCCGTAGCGCAGGCGTCCGTAGCGCGGCCGTCCCGGATGCCGTCGAAGCGAAAGATGTCCGTGCAGCATCGGTAGGAGAGCATGGATATGCCACTCGACAGGAGCCAACTTCTGATTCCGTCATTATTGCCGGACTCATCCGGCGGCACAAGAAAGCTGTCATCGGGACTGGGGCCCTGACCGTTGCGCTGGCTGGGCTCGCGTGGTTCGTGACGCACCGCGCGCCGCCTATACGGCCTTCGGTCGAGTTGACGCAGAAGCGCCTGACATTCAACACCAGTGACAACCCTGTCGAATCCCAGGACATTTCTCCCGATGGAAAGTACCTCGCTTACTCGCACGCGGCTGAGATCCACGTCAAACTGCTTTCAACCGGTGAAGAGCGGATTATCCCGAAGCCTGCCGGCATTTCCTCCAGTGGCGGGTGGAGTGTCGCATCGTGGTTTCCCGACGGCGCACAATTGCTCGCCAACGCCTGGGAACCGGGCGGGCACGACAGCATCTGGACGGCCTCCGTACTCGGGCAATCGGTACACGAGCTCCGCGAGGGCGCATCGGCTCGGGAGGTCTCGCCGGATGGCACGCACGTCGTCTTCACTCCCGAGGCCGGAACCGAGGGCCAGATTCGTGAAATCTGGGTGATGGACGGCCAGGGAGAAAACCCACGGAAAGTCCTCGCGCTGGAAGAAAACGAAGGTCTCGGTGGCGTGCACTGGTCGCCGAATGGGCAGAGGCTGGCCTACACAGTGAAGCAGAGCACTCCGGAGGGATACTCGCTCGAAACTTGCGACCTGCAGGGGGCGAACCGGACAGTGATTGTGGCACGTACTGACCTGGCGTTGCAAGATTATAGCTGGCTTCGGGACGGACGGATCGTCTACGCGCGGCAGGACTCTTCGGCCTCGAACGACTTCAACCTTTGGCAGGTCGGTATTGACACTGCCAAGGGCACGCCCACCGGTAGACCCAGACGAATCACTCAGTGGGCAGGATCGTTCATTCCGAACTTGAGCGCCAGTGCGGACGGAAAGCGGCTGACGCTGCAAAAGGCGACGTATCGGCAGCAGGTGTACCTCGGCGAGCTCGCGGCAGCAGGGACTCGCACGAGTCCCCTTCGGCGGCTGACCAATGACGAAGCCTCGGACCAGCCCACGGCATGGACGCCGGACAGCAAAGCGGTGCTATTTTCATCCGACCGCAACGGTACCGACGGTATTTTCAAACAGGCAATCAGCCAGGACGCGGCCCAGCCTGTGGTTACCGGGCCGCAGAGAGCTATTCTTGCGCGTCTCAGCGCCGATGGCGCCTGGATACTCTACGTGGAGGTTCCAAAGACGGAAGGCCCCTCCACACCGTACCGCCTGATGCGAATACGCGTGAGCGGTGGCGTTCCTCAGTTTGTCATGGAGATCCAAGGCTTTGTTGGCTTTAACTGCGCCCGTGCCCCGGCCAGCCTTTGCTTGCTCCCTGAGATGAGCCAGGATAATAAACAGTTGACGCTTACGGCATTTGATCCGCTCAAGGGCAGAGGCAAGGTGCTCAGAACCCTCCAGAAAGAAGCGTCGCGTGACGACTTCGGACCGCTATTATCTCCCGATGGATCAAGCGTTGCCATTTCCACTAGCGGGCAGGCCGAGATTCACATTCGCCTGCTCTCACTCTCAGGCGGTTCCGACCGCGAAATTACGGTGAAGGGTTGGCCGAGCATCTCAGGTCTAGACTGGTCACCTGATGGCAAAAGGCTCTACGTAGGCTCCGTCTCGCCCCAAAGCAAGACTCTTCTCTCTGTGGACCTCAAGGGGAACACCCGGGTGCTGTGGCAGATCAAGGGACCGGGCGCTTACATGTGGGGCGTACCTTCACCGGACGGCCGCTACCTCGCCATAGCCGGCGACGTCTACAACAGCAATGTCTGGATGATTGAAGGGTTCTGACCGCTACGCTGGTCCGCGACCCCTGCACTATCCTGTGGTTGGCGATTTGTTGTTTTGCTTCGGTCTAACACAATGTGACATTGCGTTGAACCTTGACACCGTACCAATTCGCCAGGGACAGCCTGGTCAACCAGATCAAAAAACTCGCCGAGGACATCGAGGAGCGACCGCGCGTGAAACGCTCACCCGACCCTGGCGACAACTTCTTGCTGGCTCTGGCGGAAGCTGGCAACGCCGATTATCTTGTGACTGGCGACAAGAGCGGCTTGCTGTTGCTCGCCAGTCATAAGTCCACGCGGATCATGACCGCGCGCGTATGCGCATCCGCAACGCAACCGCACAGGTGAACGACGACGGCCCGCTTCGGTCGATTCGGCGGACACTTACTCCTGGGCTTGAACAACCGGAATCTGAGACGCCAGTTGGATATCAATCAGCGCCTGAATGTAGCGATCGAGTTGAAAGAACGAGGCAACCACCTTACCCGGTACAGCCTGGCTGAAGATCGGCAGGTATTTAACCCGCAATTGGTTAACCTGCCCATCCAATGAAAGAGAGCGCTTGATCAGGCTCGACGCCTGCTCGTCGCTGATAGTGCCCCACTGTTCCGCATATTCCTTTAGCAGTGCCGTCTTCTGATCACCAATCTTCGTCAGCTCGGCCGTGTACTGGTCGTAGACAGGCCAAAACTTGGTTGCCTGGTCATCCGTAAGTTTCAGATTAGCGGCGAGCAGTTGCTTCTTCCCAGAACGGATGTCTTTCCGGAGTAATTCAATGTTTTGGTCGATGTCCGCCTGCCCTTTGGCGGTGGATTGCGATGATCCTCCAGCCTGGGCACGGACTCGCGGGCTGTATACAAAACAGATGCCAGCCAAGACCATCAGGACCACGAGTTTCTGCTTCACTAGACTCCTCCTTAAGTTAAATTCACAGTGCCTTTTTGCGTGTCATGGTGAATCCGATTCCATTGGGCTGGTATCCCTGGCCGTCACCAGCTCTATTCCCAATCGGTAACCCACATTTATCGACCAGTGAACTCTCCTTCCAGCGATTTGGCTCTGCTGGCGCTTTGTGCGGACGAACCCTGCTTGGCAACCGCGAAGCCGCCCCGGCAGCGTAGTCGGCGGGCCGCACAGGCTGAAACTGTTAAAAGTGCCAGTAAGCAAGATGCGAACCCTCTAAGTCCACTCCGGGCTTGTCAGGTGAATGTCCGTACTCCGATTCGTTCCGCTTGGTGAGGCGTCCAGCTCGGTGGCAATTAGCGCCTGACTGTTAACTCTGAAGAGCGGCTTGTTGAGGACGAGTTGCAATGACGGCCAAGAGTACAGCGTCTGGCAGATACTGTAGATGAATTTCAAGCTGGAGGTTTTCCGCATAGAGTGTGAGGAGCGTGAGGAAACCAGCATTTTCTCTGGCAAATGGGAGCCATTAAGCGGGAAGCTTGTAAAGTTGAGAAATTCTCGGCAGACTCAGCTGGGCCTGCGCCGGGAGTCGAGGGCGTCCTGGTAACCATCGATTCCGCCGATGGGGGCATTGTTGGAGCGACACTCGCGAACGTACGATACGACAGTTGACGGAGCGCTCGCTCTCCCAAGACAATCTGTGGAAGCACTGTTATTTTGGAGCCGCCTGACGTCTTTCAGCCACCGCCTAAGCCGCATTGATCACTTTAGGTTAGACCCCGTATTCCCTTTTTGAAATCGGGGTAAGCGGGCTTATGATTTCACCAACGCCAGTATTCATGTGGCTCTGAGGGAAGAATCGACATCGGGGAGGCTTCGACCGGATAGGTGAAACACAAAATCAGCCTTTCCAGCTTCCGTTGGGGGCGCTCTGATGAAAATCTTTTCACACACCATGCGAGCAGGCGAAATGGGCATACAATGGTTCCCGTTTTCGAGATTAAAGGGAAATTCCGTGTTAAACATCCACGTCCTGCTCTGTCGTGATGGCCGCTACGACCCACAGCGCCGAGAAATGTATGCGAGGAGACGTCAGATGAAGAGGAATAATAAGTTTCAGAAGCTGAGCCTCTGGGGCGCACTGGGCGGCTTGGCCCTGCTGGGAAATACTATCGCCTGGAGTCGATCAACGTCCCAGCCGCCGTCACTGAATGGCAAGCTGCGTCGCCAAGAGAGTCAACAGTCGGCCGCGTCCTCCAGTTACGCGGTCCGGGCGATCGAGGAATCCGTTAGCGGTACGGTTTCGGGCCGGATCCTGTATAGCGGAAAACCAGTGCAGCCGAAGCGGTTCACAGTAACCAGTGATACATCCACCTGTGGAACCACAAAAGAGGTTTATCCAGTGAAGATCGAACAGGGAGGAATCGCGGACGCAGTTGTGTGGATCGACGACATCACCAGCGGCAAGGCGTTTGATTTCCCGCCCGCTCTAATCGATCAGAAAAAATGCTCGTTTGTCCCCCATGTCCTCCTGATGAAGGGGGGAGAGCTCAAGTTGGGGAACACCGACATGTGCTTACACAACGTCCACGTCATTAGCTATGCGAATCGGGAAGTGAACAAAGCCATGCCCGTCGGTGCGGTCCCACAAGAAATAACGTTGGCGCGCGCGGACCGCGTAACGGTTCGCTGCGACGTCCACAAGTGGATGACCGCATATGTTGTCGTTGCGAAGAATCCCTACTATGTGGTCTCTGGAGCCGGAGGCCAGTTTCGTCTTGAGGGTGTTCCCGCAGGTCATTACCACCTGAAGGTCTGGCAGGAAAGCCTAGGCGAACTCGATCAGGAAATCACTGTCGAAGCGGCCAAAACTACGGAGACGAGCTTCACCTATCGGTCAACCGGCGTGTAGACTGTTCGCCTGCCAGCACGGCTATTTACCTGCTCTTCGGGAATATGGGCGCCACTGGCGCGGTGTATGCCCAGGTGGCGGCCATATGCAAGAAGGATGGTGAGCAAGCGCCCGGATCCCGAGTCGTCAGATCACGTTCATAACCAATCCCCTGGGTTTCCGCGCGACCTAACGTCCTCGCGACGGCGAAGGAAATTCGACGGTGCGGCCACTCGCAGCGTGACCAATTTGCACAGGGACGGTTAGCTGCGGAGCCGCGCCCTCTTTCCAGAACACCAGGCGACCGACCCGCCCGTCCCAGTCGATGCACAGCCTGTCTCCCTGTTTCACCTGTTCCGTCGCGAGCAGGTTTGCTAGCGGATGCACGAGATTCCGCTCCAGCGCTCTCTTTAAGTGGCGCGCGCCATACCTCTTGTCCATCCCCTCTTGTAGCAAGAAATACTTCGCGGGACGCGTCACGCGAAACACGAACTGACCCTTCACTGTTTGAAGCACGCGATCTTGCAAGTAGTCGAGTTCGATCTCCAAGATTTCCATCAGTTGCTGGTAATGAAGTGGACCGAATACCACTATTTTGTCGAGCCGGTTCATGAACTCGGGGGGAAATCTCCTCCGTGCCGCTTCCACTGCGGTTGCTTTCACCTGCTCATCGAGCTTGGCTGTCGGCTTGTCCAGTGCGCGAACGAACCCAAAACCATCTGACATCAAATCGGTAATGGCGCGGCCACCCAAGTTGGAGGTTAGAAAGATCAAGGTCTGCGAAAAATCCACCCGGCGGTTGTCCCCCAATGTGAGAGTGGCCTTGTCCAGGATTCCCAGCAACAATTGCCAGAGTGCGTCACTGGCCTTTTCAATTTCATCGAATAGCAGAAAACTTAGCTTTAGCTTATCGGTGTGAAACTGCTTCAAGGCGTCCTGAGTGATGAGTGGATGGGTTTCCCTATGCCCCAGGTATCCCGGAGGCGAACCAATGAGCTTGGAAATCTCATGCGAGTGCTGGTACTCTGCGCAATCCACTTTGACGACCGCGCGCGAATCCCCAAACAGGATCTCTGCGGCAGCCTCGACCAAGCGTGTCTTCCCCGTCCCGGTCGGGCCGAGAAAAAGAAGCGTGCCTATCGGTCGGTTTGGCGCGTTCAGGCCCGCGCAAAAAACCTGATACAACTCCACCAACGCTTCGATCCCTGCTTCCTGCCCGACGATCTTGGCCCGCAGTTTGTTTTCAAATTCGAGAGTCTCTTTTTTGTGCAGAACGGGCCGAAGAACCGCTGTCCTAGCTTCCATGGCAACCTCCCGGATATGTAAGTCAGTTTTCGACGATTCGAGTCGAGCTTCCCCTCTTGCTTGAGCCGCTGTGGCTCCTAGTCCAATGCAAGCATCAGTTTGGAGGGCTGGCTAGCCTATTGAATGGAGCTCATGGCGAGTGCCGCTAGGCGGCCAGCTCGGCAGTAGCTCGCGGAGGCGGCGGCGAGCCTTATGCAATCGAGACTTGGAAGCCCCCGTCGAGCAAGCGAGGATTTCCGCAATCTCTCCGTGTTCGCAGCCATAGAGGTCATGGAGTACGAAGGTTCCTTTTAAGCGTACTGGCAATTGAGCGATGGCTTTCTGAATGGAGAGCCGATCAGTCAATCCCTTTAATCGCAGATCAAAGTGGCGCAGCTCCTTTCGGGGGCTGCCGGATTCCTCACCGCTTCTGATGATTTCTTCGAGTGAGGCGTCGGTGAGGGGTTTCCTCCGGAGATGCATCAGCACACGGTTTATCGTCACGCGATGCAACCAAGAGGAAAAGGCGGAATGGCCGCGAAACGTGCCAAGTGCGCGGAATACGGTCAGGAACGTCTCCTGCGTCAAATCTTCGGCTTCGGCAGTGTTTTTCAACATCCGAAGACAAAGGGCAAAGACGCGCGAGCTGTGTAAGCGATAGAGCAGCTCAAAGGCGTTGGCGTCGCCTCGCTGAGCCCGTCGAATCGCTTCGGCTTCCTGAGAATCAGAACTCCGTACTTCTTCGCGTCCTTTCACAAACCCTCCCGCACACGTGGACCGCTGCCTTTTGTTTGCATTGCCCTTCAGTAACCGGTGGCCTATAGCCCGCGGGGAACAGCTGAGAGTCTAAAAGCGGTAACCAATTGAGAACCTGTGCAACTCGGATGCCAATCGAAGTGCGGTAGTTAACAGACTCATGAAGTGCGACTTAGACGGTCACTGATATCCACTCGGGAATTATTCAAGAGTACTAGATCGTGTAAATAATTCTCTCGGGCTCCAGCTCAAAGTAATCCTGCTTTAGATCGGTCCCCGGCGGACGGCGGCCACCCTCAGGGCTCAGGTGTCCTCTGTCCATTCCTGCCTACGTAAGACGGCAAAGGTTGATCGCATCACCCAGAACGGAGGTCAAGCGGACACAACGTGCTTGCAGCGCATTCCTACACTGCGATTTCAATAACCGAACATCTTGGACCAAAAGCACTCCTCGAACGACTGGTAAAACTATCAGTAGCTCCGTGATCGTGTGTGAGTCATAGCTTGTCAAGCTTGTAGCGAGCTGTTGGCAAGTTGTACAGGCGAAAAATCGGGTCAAACGACCAAGGATTGTGCTGAACGAGAGAGTAGCCAAACCGGGTACGCGTCGAGTGCATATCGTGCTATCTCATCACTTCCGGTCACCCATGAGACTCCGCTGGCGCGCGATTTTCTTTCATTGTACTTTGTTGCTGACCGCAGCCCAGGCTCTCCCTCAATCTCGTTCTACTCCCACGACAGTCAACCAATTTGACTCCGCGGTAGACGCCCTAATCAAGAAAGTTTCGCCGAGCGTCGTACAGATCATTGTGACCGCCTATGCACCAATGGAAGACAGTGGCCGAGGAAGCGCCGGGGCGGTAATTGGGCGACAGCGCGCAAGTGGTTCAGGATTCGTCATCGACACGGACGGATACATTGTGACGAATGCCCACGTGGTGAACGGAGCGCAACGCGTTGAAATTATTCTGCCACCGCTCAACTCCGATGGTTCGCTCAGCACTGCCATCTCAGCGAGAATCGACACCGTCCCAGCACGAATTGTCGGTATTGCACAAGAGAAAGACCTCGCACTCCTCAAAATCGAAAACACAAAGCTTCCGGTATTGCCACTTGCGTCCTATCGGGACGTAAGACAAGGTCACGCTGTTTTTGCATTTGGCAGTCCCGAGGGGCTGAGGAATTCCATAACTCATGGATTAGTGTCCGCTGTCGCAAGACAACTGGATCCTGATTCCCCGCTTATCTACATCCAGACTGACGCACCGATCAACCCGGGGAACTCCGGAGGGCCGCTTGTGAATCTGAACGGTGAGGTCATTGGCGTAAACACATTTATCCTGTCTCAATCAGGGGGGAACGAAGGTCTGGGTTTTGCCATTCCCTCTGCGACCGTCAGAACCGTTTATCGACAGCTGAAGCAATTTGGACATTTGCGTAGACAGGAGATCGGCATTGGGATTCAAACCATCACGTCGGCAATGGCTGCGGGACTCAAATTGGGTCAGAAGTATGGTGTTATCGTTTCGGACGTACTTCCTGGGAGCCCAGCGGAAGCAGCGGGCTTAATGGTTGGCGACATTTTGGTCTCTATTGACGGGCAGCCTGCGGACAACCTGCCCACCGTGAACTACTACTTCCTTCTGCGGGATTCTTCGCAGAAGGTGCAAGTCACTGTTCTTAGGGGGACGGCACAGGAAACTTTCAACGTCGCTGCGGTCGAGGAAAACATCGATCAACTCGTTTCCCTTGCGGATCCCAATAGAAACCTAGTCCCGGAACTTGGCATCATTGGCGTGGAAATTGACAAAAAGACCGCTCCGATGTTGCAAGGATTGAGAGATCCGTATGGAATCGTCGTCACCGCCCGAGTGAGCGGTTCGACGCCTACTGTACCCCTTGTTCCTGGAGACGTGATCCGCAGTTTGAATACTACTCCAATGACTACGCTAGAGCGACTGCGCGCAGCCCTGAAAACGATCGGCCCGGGGGGCGCCGTCGTGTTGCAGGTACAGCGCGAGGGCAAGCTAATCTACGTCCCTTTCACTCTTGAATGACCCCGAAAGTTCCGCAAGAATCGCAGGCCGCTCGGCACTCATCGGATAAGTCTCGATAGATCGAGTAATCGGGTGCGTCTTGAAAAGGTGATGGCTTGGTCACGTATGACCGTAGCGGAAAGCGATTCGCAACCGCCACAAAAGAGAAATCTCCGCTGGGTGAGGAACCGATCCATTCCTGGCACGGATGCAGCTACCTTGGTGAAGGCTGCCGGATTCAAGTGACTCTTCGCCAAGCTAAAGATGGCGCCGGTTTAGCCTGGTGGTGCCTTACCAAGGCACTTGATCTACTTCGGATTTTTCCGCGTGGGGCTGCATCCGCAGATCTATTCCCCTTGTCACTTCCGAAAAGGCTGATGCTTTCGCACGGTCTCTTTCGCTGCATACCGGTGTGTGTAACGTACATTCCAGCCATGGACAGCAGTAGAGGAACGGTCGGCTGTGGTTGAGCCTTCGCGTTGGCTTCTAGCGTCACGCAAGAAGTCTTTTATGAAGCGGCTTGGCCTTCCCATAGCCTGACCAGAGCCTTGCCTAGTTCCCGACAATTGGAGCATTCCAATGACTCTGCCATTGGCAAGATAAAATGGACTTCCACTTGCTCCAGGCCATCCAGGTTTGTCCATTATGATTTCTTGTGGGCCATTCTGGGGCGTCGCATATCCCGAGACGTTTCCTATCGAGCTGAACGGGATTTGATGTTGGAAGGCAGTGAAAGCTACCGGCGTCCCATCTGGTTGAATTGCGTCTTCGAATGTCACCGGCGCTATGTTATGCACGCGGTCGATGGCCCTTTTGCTTCGACACTGTGCAACATCAAGGAGCTTATCTCGCTTGCACGCTCCGGCGTCAAACTCATAAAAATCAGGCCGGAAGGTCGGCGGTAGTTCTGTATCCCACCCACCAGACTCCGGCAAGGTGAAGCCTATTCGTGGACAAGGAATTTGGCTTGTCGGGTTGAGCGCGCCCTCGATCACATGGTCTGCTGTAACAAAAGTGCCGTCTATTGCGACAAAAAAGCCAGTCCCTTCAACCAATATGACTTGGATTTTCTGTTCCTTGGTCTCGCTATCAAGAACGGCCTGGCCGCACGCAATAGGGATTATGGAGTGTTTTATCGTTTGAATCGCCTTGACAAACAGCGGCGTAGGCGATTTGGTGGTTGGGGGGTTGCGCGCGGCGCATCCGCACGCAAAAAACGCTACGAGGGTGCAGAAAATAGCTCTCAATGGATTAAATCCATAGCTTGGTCCTCTATATGATGCACGGCTTTAGCTTCATATTAGGAGGAAACATGAGTTTGGTGGAAGGGACCACGCCAGCATATCAGTCGGACTGGAGCCGCTGAAAGCAGGAGCTGCCAAGGCCGCACCAACAAGACAGATGCAAGTGCGGTTCGATGAAGCAAAAGCCAACCTATCGGACGGGATAGCCCCTTTTCCTTCCGACAACGTGATACGTCCTAACCGCGCCCAAATTCAGAATCGCCGAAACCCTGAACGAGAGGACTCCATCCCGCGTTCGCGCAGTTTTCACTCCGAACTTCCTCAGGTCCACGACACACTCGTCCTTGAAGATGAAATCCACGAGCGCCACGCGCCCTCCGGGTTTCAATACGCGCGCCACCTCGCACAACAGTTGTTGTCAGTCCGCACGGCTCTTCAGCTCATGAACTACGAAGTTCGACACCACCACGTCGAAAGTACTGTCGGCAAAGGGAAGCTTCCGAGCGTCACCTTCTTTCACCGTCACGCGGTCCCTGACCCCTCGATAGCGGCGTTTTCCAGAACGGAGCCCGCTCGATTGTCGCTGGACTGCATGGCGATTCCACACCCACCGCCATGCGGAATGCACTAGAGAAGCCACAAGCAACAGCAAACATCCCTAACCGAAGAGGGCTGCCACGATTCGCGGCGAAGCGATCCCGTAATTCCCTTTCGTTTTCACGTCGCGCTTAGTTTACGCGCTTGGAGGGGCTTGGCTGGTCAAACCTGCCTCGCGCAGAGGTGACATGGGTCGCAGGGCGTAATTCGTAGCCCGCAGCGGCTGCAGAAACGCGTCGCAAATGGTTCTTGAGCGGGTAGAGCATCCTCACGCGTGTCCGGCGCCACGCTCACCGTTTGAGCAGCGGCTGCGCATAACGAATCGGAACGCCAAAATTGGAGCCTCCAAAACCCCGGACCACCGCAAAGGTTACCCCGATGACTTGCCCATTCTTGTTAATGAGCGGTCCTCCCGAGCTTCCGGAAGTGGTCTGCGCATCATAGACAATCTTATCGGCGGAAACATCGCCGATATGCCCTTGCGTGATCAGCGGACGGACGAGCTTGCGGCGGACGAGTTCGTTTACCACTCTGTCCGCATCTCCTCCGGTGGCCTTGGCGATCTGGTCCACGGCTTCCTCGCCCGCACGTGCCAGCATGGCGTTAATGCCCGTTGCGTAACCGAGGGAGATGAGCGGTTCGCCGCTGACAGCGGCCTCCTTCCGCGCGTCCGTTTTTAGGGGCGGCCGTTTAAGAGCGGCGAGATCGCCTTTCACGACTGCCAGGTCGGCTTCTTCCGAAACTTGCGCAATGCTGACGCTGACCCCGGCAGACGAGTCCGGAAAGTACGCGATCATCTCCCCAATTCCCGGATCGAGCCCCTGGCTGAGAACGCTGCCGAGCTCGTCATTTTTCCACCAGGGTTGCACGACGTGATGATTCGTGAGAATCGTTCCCTCCCCGACGATAAACCCGGTGCCGAAGAAGTCGGCCCGTACCTCCGGCGCGCGGCCTTCCAGCGTGTAGACCGGATTGCCGTCGCTGTCTTTCAGAGGCTCGCCGTTGCCGGTGATGCCGGCGTATCGCAGCGGTCGTCTCGAGGAATGGTCAAGGAATACGACCGAAACGTGGAGCAGGCAAACGCTCGGCGCGTACGCGCGAATCACCTCTTCCGCGGTCTGCGATTCCGTTTCGATCCGCCGCAGGCGATTGTTGGTCTCCTGAAGCTGCTTGCGGAGCGCCGAGACTTCTTCGCCTCCAGCGCCCGAGATTTTCTGCCGCAGCTCTTCTGATTGGTGTTGGAGCTGCTGCTTCTGTCGAAGTACATCGGATTGCTGAAGATCCGCGCGGGCGCTGCGGGCATCCGCCACCAACTGCTCTTGGCGATGCGCGCTGCGCTCCAGTTGCGCAATCACCCCGTACGCCCGTCGCGCCTCCTTGTCAGCCCGGCGGGAATACAGCAGGAAAATCCCGGCAATGAGGATAGCGATCGCGAAAAGCACTGACACACCAATCTTCAGGGCGCGCGCCAGGGAAAATGCATCGCGGGTCATTTTCTCGGTAACCGCCACCGCTTGGAACGCGGTTTGCGCCACTTCCCTGCCCTCATCGGCAATGCGCGTCTTCTCCCGCATTTCATCCAGGTCGCGTTTTTGGCGGAGTTGTACGCGAATTCGCGCGAGCAATTCCACTGGCTCCCAGGGGAAAGAGAGGACCTCGTCGGCGCCAAGTTCGAGCCCCCGCGCCCGCTCAGCTCCTGTGCCGTCGGTCAGTAAAATGACGCGCGTGCCGGAGGTCGCGTTGCTTCCTTTCACCTCAGCCAGCGCGTCGCAGCATTGGATATCATTCAGATCTGCAGATAACAGAAGAAGGTCTACGCCAACATCGCGAACAAGCTGGAATCCTTCGGCTTGGGAGGGCGAAACCGCCACTTGATATCCCGCGGAACGCACTAATTCCTGAAGCACTTTTAACGCTGCCGAGTCAGGATCGACGATCAGAATGCTTTCGCGTTTAGAGGACAAGCGCTCAACCTCAATGCTTTACGGATTTTTCTGCGAGGTCCGGGCCACTTACGTGCCCGCCTCCAGGGCCGCCAAGGCTAATTCTTCCCGCGGGTACGTCGAAACTATCAAAACTAACAGGCAACGCCGGGCCGGTTCGACGTACAAGCGGCCAAAAAGACGCCTGCCGTCATTTAGGTTTATTTCCCCAGACAACTTTGGCCAAAAACGGTCATTCGGAGCCACGACAGGAGCTATGTGTTCTTGTTGTATTCGGGGTCAATTATGCGCTCAAGTTGGCCGCTCGGACACAGCTAGAACCAGGTTGGACATAACCATTGGGGTGAACCCTTGTAGTGCCAGGTGGTCACGGACGATATATCCGGCTCCATTACCATTTTTCCGATTACCCGGTCAGGTACAGCACAACTCGCGATTCCGACCCACAGGTGTGGAAGCCGGGAAGGTCGCTACTGGGCCCACGACCCTGCGAATGCCCAAAGCAAAGTGCCTGAAAATCCTATTCGTGCTTGTGCCCACAACTCGTTGAGTCTAAGCGCATTGCGGAGGCAGCTGCGTGCCTTTGAGCGTGCTGCAGATCATTCAATCGATGAAACCGTTTCTCTTGTTGCGTCACTACTTAAAGGCTGGCATGACAAAGCGCGTCACTGGGATGCTGGCGCCTCTTGTCGCTTGCGCTGCTGTTCGGCTCGGGTTGATAATCCGCCCAACTGTTCCAAGGACCGACCCTGCAGGCTACCAGCGGGTCATTCTAGCAGGCTGACTTGAGGCGTGGGACTCGCTGGAACCTCTGAGAGAGGGAGAGCGATGAACATTACAACAGAGTCCTTCAGAGCCGTCGTGGAAGACATCTGCTTGGGGTTGCGGCCGGACTTTTCGAGCTTCCGCCTCGAGGAGTGATGATGTATCTAGTGGGGTCGGGATCGTTTGTGAGGTGCAGCATTGGCTCCAGTAGCCCGCCTGCAGCTGATCCGAATCCCTCACTAGCAAGCGAATCTCTGAATCTAAGTTCAGCTATCGCGGGTGGCACAGGGTTCATGCTTACTGTTAATGGAACGAACTCTGTGTCTCCCTCCACAATGCAGTTTAGTGGAAACCCCCTTGCCGCCTCGTTCGTTTCGGGCAGTCCATTGCAGGCGTCGATCCCTGCTGCGGATATCGCTGCAGCCATTTCGGCCAACATCGGGGACCGCAAGCTTGCAATAAACAGCGTTCAATCACCTTCGCGAACCGGTAGAAAGAGATTTTTCAGCCGCGACCATCGCGGATTACCTGGTTGTGGCTGTCGCCCTTCGGCGGAGAGGAGACCCATGCGACGTCTCCGGAGCGTGGCACAGGGTATTTTCTTTGTTGCCTGTTTGCTTTCGATTGTTCCGGAACTGCCTGCACAGATACCCGATACCTGGCAGGAGATTCCCAAAGATGATTTGGCGCTCAAGGACAACCCTGCAAATCCCGGCTCCTCGGCCATGATCCTCGAGCGGCAGGTTTACACGGATGACGAGAAACGTATTCAGACGGAGTGGTTGCGCATCAAGATTCTTACGGAAGAGGGTAGAGCCTACGCGGATGTCGAGATCCCTTACTTGGCGAAGAGCATCACGATTGAAGGTATCCGCGGACGCACCGTGCGGCCCAACGGCAACGTGATTACTTTTGATGGGACCACCTTCGATAAAGTGGTCGCGAAGTACCGCAGATTCTTGTACGAGGCCAAGGCCTTTGCCCTGCCGGGCGTAGAAGTTGGCTCTGTTATCGAATACGCGTACACGATGCGGTGGAAGGAGCGCCTGCCCGATTACGTGCGCAATCCCGCAAGTTACACCTTTAAGGAGGGCTGGACCATTCCGACCGCGACCTGGACCGTCCAGGAGGAGCTGTTTACGCGCCACGCCGTTTTTGTCATTCGTCCAGTGAAAGGTGGGCACCTAAGTTTTGCAAAGGTCCGCCTCTCTGACAATTCGCCTTCCTGGTATCCCGACGGAACTATGCGGATGGAGGTGAACAATGTCGCGCCGATTGAAGATCAGGAGTACATGCCACCTTTGTCCTTGCTGAATAGCAGAGTGCACTTCTTCTACGTTGCGGGCTACGTGAGTGACTACTGGAGGAGCATCGGCAGGCTTCAGGCGGAGAAAGCAGAAAAGTTCATCGAGAAGACGAAATTCCTGGAGCGCGCGGCAAACGAGATTGCACCTCCTGGCGATCCGCCGGAGACTAGACTGCGCAAACTTTACTCACGTGTTCAACAAGTTCGATATCTCAGCTACGAGCCCACAAAAACTGAGAAGGAAGCTAAACGCGAACACCTAGAGGAGAACAAGAGTGCGGAAGACATTTTCCGTCGAGGTTATGGCTACGGCAATGAAATCAACTTCTTGTTCACCGCTCTGGCTCGCGCTGGAGGTTTCGACGCGTCGATTGTCGAGGTCGTTGATCGCCGTTCTGCTATTTTCGAATCAGAGGTACTAGATGCCTCGCAATTGAATGCGATGATTGTCCTTGTGCGACTGAAGGGGGAAAGCCTTTATTTTGATCCGGCCAGCCGTTTTTGTCCTTACGGCGTGGTGCCGTGGTTCGAGACGGACACAACGGGTGTCACTTGGGAAAAACTTGGTGGTCAAATTCTGGAGGTTCATACCCCCGCAACCGAATCGTCGACGATCGAGCGCAATGCCGAACTGAAACTGCAACCAGATGGAAGTCTGGAAGGCACGCTTGAGGTCGTTTTCAGAGGGCAGGAGGCTCTGGACCGTCGTTTGTCAGCGGCCAATGAGGATGAGGCCGGCCGTCGCAAATTGCTAGAGGAGGAAATTAAGGATTTGACACCGCGTCGTGCCACGATCGACGTCGATTCGGTAACAGGCTGGCAAGACTCCGAGCTACCGCTCCGAGTGAAATGCCACTTCCACGCATGGCGCTTCGCCGTCCTCACGCCCAAGCGGATGCTATTCCCCCTTGCGGTGTTCCAGGTGAGCCGAAAGAGTTTTTTGAGCCCGCTGAAAAGGGTTCAACCGGTGTACTTCAGATATGGCTCCAGCGAAGTGGATAAGATAACCATCTCGCTGCCGACTGACTACAGCCTGGAGGCCGTGCCTTCAGAAACTAACTACCAGACCCCATTTGCAGTTTTCCAGGCTAAGCGAACCGGCGAAGCTGGCATTGTGCGGCTCGAGCGTCACGCGATAATGAGCGAATACTACTTCCCCAAAGACTTCCACGCGTCGCTATGGAACTATTTTGAAAAACTGAGGCAGAGTGATGCAGAAAACGTCGTACTTCATCAATTGGAAGGAACGCAGGCTCGTCATTAGTGGGTTGCAGCTCACCCTGACCGGCGCGCTCGTCTTGACAAGCCCTGTCGCATCTGCCGGAACGCCTGATTGGCTGAAGCAGGCGGCACAGGCACCACTGCCCGCGTATCCCGATGACACGGATGCCGTGATGCTGCTCAACGAGACGTTCACCACAGTGTCAACTACGGGTGATATCCGCACGACTCATAGGAAGGCATACAAGATCTTGCGACCGGAAGGACGCTCCTTCGGGACCGTGTCCGTGTACTTCGACAGTGAAACGCAGCTTACGTTCCTGAAGGGCTGGAGTATCACCTCGCAAAGCGAAGAGTATGAGGTCAAGGAGAGCAGTGCGGTCGAGACAAGCGCATTCTCTGAGAATCTGTACGCGGACACACGCTTCAAGGTGCTTCAGATCCCGGCGTCCCAGCCGGGTAGCGTAATCGGCTATGAATATCAGCAGCGGCAGAGACCTTCGGTGTTGCAGACCGTCTGGTCTTTCCAGGATCAGGTTCCTGTACGACGGGCTCGCTTTGTTTTGGAGCTGCCGTCGACGTGGAAATATACGGCGTACTGGCGAAATCATGCGGCAGCAAGCCCACAACAGGCCGGAGAGAATCGCTGGACATGGGAGCTTGCAGACCTTGAACCCATCCAAGAGGAACCAGAGATGCCCGCTTGGCGATCCGTCGCAGGCCAACTTGGAATTTCGTTTTCTCCGAGGTCCACGGGAGGACGGGAGAGCAACCAAGGCTCGTGGGCGCAAATCGGTCGGTGGTACGCCGACTTGGCCAGCGGTCGGCTCGCGATTACCCCCACGATCCGTGACAAGACACGTGAGCTTATTAGCGGCACAAACGACGCAATGGAGAAGATCCGACGGCTAGCCTCCTATGTTCAACACAGTATCCGCTATGTAGCGATCGAGATTGGCACCGGGGGATTCCAGCCACATGCAGCACAGGACGTGCTAGCCAGCGGCTACGGAGATTGCAAAGACAAGGCGACGCTGCTCAATGCCATGCTGCACGAGGCCGGCATTGATTCTTACTTCATGTTGATCAATAGCGACCGCGACTATCTGTCGCGTGATTTTCCCAGCCTTCTGAGCTTCAATCACGTGATTCTGGCGATCCGTCTGCCACGGCCGGCTGACAACCAGGGGTTGCTTGCAACTTTGCCCGAAGCAAAGCCCGGACCGCTCCTTATCTTCGACCCCACAGACAGTTCCACATCCCTTGGCTATCTGCCCCCCATTCTGCAATCGAACGACGGCTTGTTGGTGACTGACGAAGGCGGCGAGATGGTGAAGCTACCCCTGCTGCCACCGACGACCAATCGCCTCCTGCGCGAAGCAACTCTCACTTTGGACAAGTCTGGAAACTTGCAAGGCACTGTCAGTGAATTGCGTAGTGGCTTTCCTGCCGCGCAGCTGCGCGAACGCTTGCTGAATCTGCCGAAGGCGCAGCGCCAGAAGGTCTTCCAGGATCTGCTGACCGACCTCCTCGACGGTGCCGTCCTCACTCGCGCTTCTCTCTCCGGTTTGGAGGATTTTGGCGGTGCGCTAGGCATCGAATATGGTCTGATGGCTACCGCATATGCCCAGCACGCCGGTCAGCTTTTTCTGTTTCGCCCTTGCGCGCTTGGCCGCAAGAGCAGTGATCTACTGGAGGGAAAAGCTCGCACGCAGGCGGTGGTATTCTCTGATGTAACTTCGGAGAGCGACGTCTTTGATATCTCCTTCCCCGCCGAGTACACCATCGACGAGCTTCCTGAGCCTGTCAGGTACGAATATCGTTTCGCGACCTACAAGAGCGAACTGCGTGCCGCGGAACACGCGCTTCACTACGACCGCACATACGAGCGCAAAGAACTTCGAGTGCCGGTGGAGGGCCTAGCAGATTTAAAAACCCTTTATCGCCGGATTGCAGACGATGAACGTGCATACGCAATCTTGAAATCTTCAAAGCCCATTTCCTCGTTGGCTCCCCGACCTTTGTTACCGGAAGCACCATAGCATCTCTTCCCCCGCGAGCTAGCTCAATCGCACAGTCATAAACAGCAGGCCTTTGCCGGCGACAAAAGAAATCCGCTAGTTACTCACATGGATCGGCCGGATTCGGTCGGGCGCGAACGGCATTGAACTTATCAGCAAGCGACACAGGCAACACTGGACTCTCATTTTTGATCAGGCGAGTGGCTGTTCGACGGAGGAGTCTGAAGGTCCATAAGAATGAGTTGGGACCGGCAGCGCCTGACCGTTAAGGCTGCAGCACGGCATGTTTAGGACGAGTTGCATCTCTTCGACAGTGTCGAAAGGACGTCTCCAGGCACGACTGTAATTGCCGGGCTCATGAGCGGTCCGTGGACAGTTCAACAGGCCGCCCAACCTGTAGACTGTTGATCTTTGGGTGGAGCGAAAACAAGTTCCTCATCTCCGCGTGATGGTCCAAACATTCGGTTTCTTAGGCCAGACTTAGAACCCTTCCGGGCGTCCTTTAAGCAAGAGGTCGAGGAATATTAGAAACTTGCCTCTTACTTCTTCTTAGGTAAAAGGTTCCTGAGCACGGAGGCCAGTTGTTCAGCGAGACGGCCTGTTTTGGCGACGGATTCAAGTTGCCTGTAGATGTCCTCCGCATCACCCTGCTTACGAACGCCGACACTGCATACGACTACCACGTGGTGCTGAGAGTAAATTCGATAAACGACGCGGTGGTTGCCAAACTGATGCTTCCAATAGCCGGCCAGCGAGCCGCGCAGCGGCAGTCCATATCCCTCAGGATCAATGGCGAGCTTCTTCTCCAAAACCTTTCGCAGTTGATTACGGACGCTGCCGTCGAGAGCTTTGATGTCCGCTGCAGCGTCCGGCGTGTACCTAAGTTCAAAGGCAGGTTGTCGGTGCGCCTGTTGTGGTGATGGCGCAGCCGGCGATGGCTGTTTTCGGCCTCTGCTCATTTGCCAAAAACATCAGCGGTTGTAAGCAGCCGGCCAGCGGCAACGTCCTCGTCAATGGTCTTGGACAGGGTTAGCAATCGGTCAGTAAGTTCACGGTCGGCCAGAATCTCCAGAGTGGCAAGCATCGATTCACGCTCGTTCACCAGGGAGTCCAGAAAGTCTTTGTCCACGAGGTACTTTGGTGGCTGGCGACGGTTCTCCACTAACACGACGCGGTTTGCAGTCGCTTCTTTCAAGTACGTCTTCAGCTTGTCTCGAAGGTCGGTCGCTGTGACTTTCTTAACGGCAATGGAAGCCCGCGCCATCGAAAGCCTCCCCAATGTACGCTATGCACAATCAAATGTACATTTGATGAGCAACGCTGTCAAGCTTCGGGCTGGTGGCGCAGGCGGTTCGGGTGCAGCCTGGGGACGAAGCCGTACACTTTTGCCATCCGAGCCCCGATCTCTGAAGGTGGATTATCCGCCAATTGCTGGCGGCGGATAGTCCGACAGGAGCTGCTTGATTGTTGTAGCAGGCTCAGCTGGCACTGGCTGGCGTGTACGAGCGCCTCACGGAGAATCTACTCGACGCCCTGGCGCACCAGCTTCCGGTCAACCTTCGCAGGCGTCTGGTAGGTCCTCCCGGGAACGGAAACCGCTGACCATCCACCCAAGGAGATGCCGGAGCGACACGATCATCGCAAGAATCTTACCTATGAGTCCGAATCGAGCGTTGCGCCAAGTCATTCATTTTGCAGGTGTACGACGTTTTGGCGAGGCACAACCTGTTCAGCGACCATTGTAGAGACGCTGCTCCGCCTCTTTTCGTTGACCGCGGAAACTTCCGCTAAACCCAAGCCTGGTTTCCAGCCACAGAGCCGATCTTGTCGTGTCTCATGGGATGGGCTTGCGCCTTGAGGCCATCCTTTTGCGACGCGCGACAATAATAAACACGACCACTACAAACAGAATACCCGCGATAATGCGAATCGTAGTCGGATTCATCGATGCATTCTCCCTAAAATAAGGTTATGCGGCATGGATTGCGGAACGACCTGCCACATATTTACAGAATTTCCCCCAGGCTTTGGAACGGAATGAGTGACACGAAAATACGGTGAAACAACCGGAAAACCAAATGAAAGGTGACAATTACACAGCATAAGCTCTATTCCTTCGGTGGGGCCGATTGAAAACTAGTTAACTGCCCCTCACCACGCGGATTTTCCCCAACTCCACTTTCGGTTGACCAGTCTTACTTCCCGACCTAATCAGTAGGCAACACACTAACTCCGATCAGAACCTTGCACGCGACTTGTTTACCGTTAAGTTGCGCCGCCAGGAACTGCCATTGCGCAAGGGCATTCAGAGCAGATCGCGCCCTTCCATCCAGTGCGCGAATTGCGCGCGAAGCGGCTAGCTTGCCGTTTTCATCAATGATGCCGGTCACGAACACTAGGCCTGAATTCGCGGTAAGCCCAGTTTTTGGCACCGTCGCCTGGACCTTCTTTAGCACAACGGGTGGCGTAAGTAAGCCATTCGACAAGCCGTTGCCGGCCGGGGCCGGACTTATCAGGGCGTACTGCATGGACCAGTCGGGGCCGCCGCCGGCGTCGGTCATTGGGATGTAAACGGTGTAAACGGTGTCAGTGCGGGAAAACACGCCGAGGTCGCGACTGGCTCCGCCACTGCTACCGCCTGAAATTATCGTAAGTGCGTAAGAACCATGTGGAATAGGACTTGTTGCGGCCGCTGGCCCACTGCTTCCTGGCATGTCACCTGAGATGGAAATCCCCGGAAGACTTTTGTTTTCCGTAGCCGCAGCCGAGGCCGTGCCAGTGCTAGAACTGGCCGGCGGGGCGACGCCCGAGGAGGACTCGTTACTCGCCACCACGGAATGCCGATCGCTCGCTTCAGCTTTGGTTCCAGTCCCATTCTCCATGCTCACGTGCGGCAAGTTCTGTCCTGCCTTTGAGGAGCTCGCACTTGCAGGATTCTCACTAGTGATATCTGGCGTAGTCGTCGCAACGGTTGTCGCCGCTCTCGATGGTCCGATGACGAATCTGGAGGCTAGTTCTGCGTCAGGAATAACAGGAGCGGGTTCGGGAGGAACGTGGACGGCATTAATGATTACCGCCGCCTTTTGCGCATTCACCTCCGGTCCCATGGTGTCGGCCAACACCGGTACCGTGGGTTCGGAAACGGCCCTCGTTTCTCGCAGCACCGGTTTAACCGGAGCCAGCAATAATTTTGGCTTGTCGTTGGGCGGCGCCGGAATTTGCGCCGGAGGTTCGCCGGCTCTGAAACTTAATAGTGCTTCTGGGTTCGATGGTTCACGATGTTCAAGCTGCGGGGCAACGGGCCCCTGCACCGCTCGATGAGGAAGCATCACCATGCTTGGCAGCCGGAGAGGATAAGTCATCTTTGGAGGGAAGGCCAAATCCGGCCGACGGATCGTCTGCACTCCCTTGCTCGAATCCGGGGGGTTGGAAACGATTTCTTGTGGCGCAGCATAGTCAGGCTTTGGCCAATTGGCGGTGTATAGCGCGGCTGTGGCCAAAAGGTTCGCGACGTCAGGCGTTTTGTGCCCACGTGCGTGTTCTATCTTGGTACCTTCGCTGGCCTCTCCCATGCCTGGCAGAGCTGGGAGCTGCAACGGCTGATATACGACCTCGAACTCACGGTCGAGAACTCTCGGAGTACTTGGTACCCTACCAAGCCATGATGGAAAAAGGATCGGCAGGGAAGCGAGCGTTGCGGCAGTGGCCGTATGCAGAAGCGTCGAAAGGAATAGTCCTTTTCGCGGAGTGACCCTGGCGGGTAACAGCTCGAGTTTCGGCGTTCGAATTTGTTTCCGTATAACTACGGAAGGCGCCAAGGGTCCGATCGGGGAACGTACTTGCATCAAGCCCTTATTGAAATTGCGCACGATCACTGTTGATTCTGCGGGCCTCATCGCAGAGCTTAAATGCACAACACCGGTGCTGGGATGGGGCATCATTGGAGGAGTGTTGGGCGCAGTACGGAAAAAGTGGCTGTCGGGTTCAGCACCATGTTGACGCCCGAACTGCCGGTCAACGAGATCTTGTCCACAACGATGTTTCCAATCGTGAAGCTGTTCCCACCTGATCCACCGGCCAGGGATAGGCAGCTGGTGTTTGTGCCGCAAGTGGCTCCGTTGCCGTTGTGGAAATAAATGAAACCCGAGAAGACAAAGGTTCCGCCGCCGCCCAAGATGGCACAGTTTCCACCGAAACCGGCCGTGCAACTTCCGCCGTTAGCGGCAGTTGAACGATTTTGAAAGAATAGAAAGCCGCGGTTGCCATCGGGAGATCCATACTGGCCAGTAGCGCCTATGCCTGAGGTGCCACCACACGGACCGAGGAGGACGTTGCCCGGAATCGTAGCAGGAACCTGCGATGGGGTCGCTGAACCGCTGGGGCACCGTAGCAACACGGATGGCACATAGCCAGTTGCTGCAGGGGACAAGGTGCCGCTAATCTGATACCCAACGACACAGTTATTGGGAGTCCCGGAAGCGGCGCCAGGGCCTTGCGTAACCGACGTGCACGCGCTAGAGCCGCCGCTACTTGAGCCGATCGACGCGCTGCCAGAGGTGCTAAAGTAAAACATTACACCTTTGCTGCCGTCGCCGTTGACGGTGCTGATGCGTGCGGTGGAACCCGAACCCAAGCTGAGGCCCTGCGAGCCGACGTAGTACAACCCTGGGTCGAAAACTGCAGTTCCTGGTGTGGTTGAGACAACTCCGATGTTCTGCCAAGTAACTCCCCCGTCTAGCGTGGTACCACCAGAGCAGGTTCCGTCGGATTGACGAGTGCACACCATCGGGCTAAACGATGCCGGACAGGCGCTACCAGAATTACCCGTCACCGCGATTGCCATGTACACGAACCCATTTGAGGTGCATGCTGACGGCAGGATCAGTGCGCCTACGGCATAAGCAGTGTTCGCCTGCCAGTTCGTACCGCGGCGATTAAACCTGGGGCGGGAGCCCCCAAAGGGAAGGTTCAAACAGGCATTTGCGCCCGGAGCCACTGGTCCGGTGGAGCAGCTCGCGTAGTTTCCCGGTGTGAATTCAACACAGCCAACGGGATCCGGACAGCCGTTCACAGCGAATGGCACGGGCGTAGCCGTGCCAGCGGTAGCGGGGGCGCTAGTCGGGGCGGCGACCGCGGCAAAGGGATCGCCAAATGGATTTGCGCCGGGAATCCAGTGACCTGCGGTACCCACGTTTACTCCCGTTGGCTTGGCAGCGGGTCCTCCGAATACGGCGAAATCGGACCCGTTGTTAGTGGGCCCTGCCTGGTGGAGATCCACGGTGCCAACACTCACGGCAGTGGCGCTGCTGGAGTCAACTTGGACGGAACGCTGAGGCCCTCCAAGAATCGTGACCGAGGCTGTGCCGTTTACCTGAAGTGATGGGCTTGCCGTCCTGTGCAACACGACAAGAGGTACGGGAGCGGTTATCACGTTCAAGCCGCAGCCTGAGGAAGCTGTTACGTTGACGGTAGTTATGGAAGAGCCGATTCTCGTAAAGTATGTTGCCACGGGGTCCGTAACGGTCACCTTGAGGTATGGGTTGGCGATCGTCCCGAAGCCAGCCGGGATGCCGCTCACGCCCGGCAAACTCGCTGGAAAACTCACGCTGACGTTGGCCCCCGCATAACCGTTGAACGATGCGTATTCACAAGGCACAGAATTCGGTTTAGCGCTGCAATCGAAGCTCGACCCGATCCAGGAAAAATCGAGCGCGGGGAAATCGGTGCTTGCGGTTGGATCGGTGCCCTTCAAGAACACATCCGCCGCGCCGGCCTCGCAGGCGGCATCTGCCGCACCCTGTGCCATTTGGCGGTGTGCCCAGACTTGCGTGTAATCGGTGGCCAGGCCAAGCACCGCAAGCAAGAAGAATGCGATGAGGATGACAATAAACAGGAATGCTTGTCCCTGCTGCGTAGACCATCGTTGCAAACTGGGGCGGCCGCGTTTCATGCTATTGAGCCACCATTCGCCCTTCCGCATATGTGGTCATCGTCGCAGCCCCTATATATTTCGGGAGAAACGGTACGTAAGCGTAGGTTAGGGTCACGCGCACGCGGTTCGGCGGGGTGTAACTACCATCGGGAGCCGTCACCGCGATGGAAATAGCGGTGACGTCATGCATGGAAGCAGCGGCGAAAGTCTGTACCTTCGTTTGGGTGCCGGCCGGGTCCGCTCCGCTATGAACAATGGCATAACGAACGCCTTCGTTGGCGGCATCGGCAAGAACTGAGTAGGTGTACATAAGCCAACCCAGCTCGAAGACCCACAACACGACGGTGATAATTACAACGAGCATCAATAAGGATTCGATTAGGGCCTGACCCCTTTGGCCTTGCAAGCGAAGGTGCGTTCGTTCGCGCATGCTAGTAAAGCGACCTCATGGAGACTTGGCGATGGAATTTCAAGTTGGGTGGCAGAATTACGGTAAATGCCGTGCCAGGAATAATCGGCGTAACTGTGTACTCCACATCGACGCGGTCAAGCACGTAAACGGGCTGCTCTGGATCCGCGGCAGGCGCTGGGAACGCGTATGCCGGGCCGAACTGATCGCATTGAGCAATGTGGGTGGTCGAATCGACGCCCTTGGCACTAGAGCACACCTGAACGGCGACGGTGGACGTTGTGGCGCCATGCACAGCATGGGTCACATTCTCCCAGACCAGATCGCGAACCGTCGCGGTTGGGGGGGCTGTCGCCTTGCCTGCCGCCCCACCTTGCGTGGCGTATTGCACACCCATCCGAGGTGCAGCGGAGAGGGCCAGCACCATGAACCAGAGGTAACCCCAATTGATGATATTGAAGCCGATTCCGAGCAGTAGCGGCAACGTAAGTGCGGTTTCGACGAGGCTTTGCCCTTCCTGCCCTTTAAAGCGACGCCCGTGGATGAATTCTCGTTGCCACATAGTCATTTCTCTAACTACTGCGTTGTTGCCTCTACGCGAGCAAATTCAATACTGTCGCCAACAAGTGTGGAAGTTGATTCGAGCATGCCGGACGGCAGCTCGAGCACCCCTGCCGCTTTCCAGAACACGCGGGTCATTCGGAACGGGCGCATGTCCCGCCTCACCGCAATGACCCGCCAGTAGTGGTCCAGAACAGCAATGTCTATCGGAAACAGCATCCCCAGAGTATGCACACCTTGCGAGGTTACGATAAGCAGCCCATCGCCTCGCTGGAGTTCGCGCTCCCCAAGCAAACCGACAATTCGTGTCATTCCCGTCTCGGCCACTCGAACGCGCTGACCGAGAACCGTTCCCCGCGTAGCGTTTGTTGCGCAGACCACTTTTTTTTGCCATCTCATGGCTACTTCAGCGTTTCCGAGAATAGTTTGCGCAGGGCGATAATCGCCGGCCCCAGCGCTACCACGAAAATCATAGGGAAGATGAAAAAGACCAAAGGGATAAGCAGTTTGACTCCGGCTTTGGCCGCCACTTCTTCGACAGCCTG
>WNGK01000348.1_pt1 | contig 46607 bp, 45 predicted proteins | sample 5400601 | NCBI WGS metagenome assembly WNGK01 (sample SAMN13153376, study PRJNA577476) | soil metagenome | isolation source: 60 cm soil or saprolite under Garry oak tree replicate 1 | place: USA:California | collected 2016-06-15 | reverse complement strand
GGCTAACCCATCAATTGTTCACAAGCAACAGGGCTGAGTTAGCCCAGCGAAGAGTACACGGAAACTGAGGACGAATCAGTCAGGCATCAATATGGAGCATACGTTGAGAGGAAGGGGTCGAGATAGTAGAACATATGTTATACTAATTATAGAAAAATACACAAATAATCTCAGCGGAACCGACGGGTTTCGGTGTCTCTCTCACCAACGTTGACAATGTTTGTTGCCCCGTATGGAAAACTCTATCTCAAGTTGCAACTTGTCCTCTTGAGTAATCCCCCTGGCGAAATACCACAGAAACGCATCCGTTTGACTCGAAGCAGGAAAGCAGGCTAGGTACCTTTTATTGGGAAAGCGTTTCGGTGATCTGCTGTATACTCTGCTGTATCTCAACTATCGTCTGATAGACGCTTTGCGCTTTTCCCATTAGCTCGGCGAGTTCTTCGCCTCCTTTTGTTCCTTTGGGCATTCGATCAAGCGCACGTTCGATAAAGGCATAGCTGCTCAGAGATTTCCCATACGCCTGTTTCGCAAATTCCTGTGCTTTTTCAAGTAGTTCCACGAGGGACAAAGAAGACCAATCTGGCTCATCATACACGGTAACGCCTCCTGGGAGAGAACGAGTGTTCGTAGTTTGTGCTTGTGAACAGTGTACCACAACCAGCAGCGTTTTTCAGCCAATACAAGGAGATATTTTCGATGAAGCAGTTTCAAAGCATTGAGAAACTTGATACCGGCATTCTCTACGCTCTTGAGCTTGCCTCAAGTGTGAGCGTGCTCCTCTTAGCGTTTGGTCTCATTGCATCTATGGCAAATGTTCTCACAAAGGGAGCGATCCTCACAGACAACCTCATTATGCAACGCATATGGGCGGTGACACAATGCGTCGGTATTGACGCGGGGATGAGCGGGACAATTATACGTGCGTTTCGTTTCCATGCTGAAGGGCAGAAAGTGAAGACCTGGCTCTATGGGCTACTCTCAGTCCTTCTCCTTTTTACCGCCGCCATTGTTTTGAATATAGAAAGTGTCCAGCAGACGCTAAACATTACCTTGAACGCGGCATACATTCATGTTTTCATTCCGGTTGAAGCCCTCATTTGGATACGCTCTATTGCCATTGTGCTGTTAATTGTCGCGCACGCAATGAGGCATGTGTCAATTGGAAAGCCAAAGGGTGAGCCGGAAGCGCCAAAGGAGCAGCCAGCACCGGCATTCGTTATCACGCCTGAACTCATAGAAACCTTGCGCGGGTTACTCTCACAAACTACCGTTACAGAAGAGCAAGCCGCAGCACCGCTTTTACTCACGCAGGGGCAGAACCAGGAGGAAGAGGGAGAAAATAACGGGGAGCGCGTGAAAGCGTATCTTGCGCAGCACCCAAAGGCAACGCTTCGAGAAATCGCAGAGGCGTTGACTATCAGCGTCACAACGGCTCGAAAATGGCGGGGCCGTGTACATGAGGGTGTACAGGCAACGCCGAGTAAGGCGAAAAAGTAACTCAGTTGGTGTGTCCAGTGTATAGGGTAGTTTACCACTGCCCTGATACTGGTTCACGAATTCTGCTATCTTTTAGGATAACTTTTTAGGTCGATGCACGTTATATTTGATGGGAGAAGAAAAGCTGATACATTCCTCTCAGTTGACAGGAAGACAGACCGCCGACGAGGGAGCGCCAACGGTCTGTCTTCGTAGTGGGAAGTCAGTCATACCCCTGCAAGGAACCACTGATTTCCCGATCCCATGAAAGGGGATTTGTAAATAATGGGCGTTTCAGTCGAAATGAACGTCACCCAGGGCGAAATTCGCCCACATACTCTAACAACGCATGATGCATACACGAGTAACGCTTCTCGTTGCCGTTCTGGACAATCGGGAAAGAATTGGAGGAAGCCATAATGAGCATACGAGAAGCGGCCAATCTTCTTGCAGACGTTGACGACGTACTGAAAAAAGCGGGGAGAAATTCTACATGTCTTTACCCGTCGTGTAGCGGTACACCAATCGGCTCTCACATCATAGCCCGAAAGGTGTTGAAGCTCATTGCAGATAACAACAGTAGTATGGTGCTGACATGGAACCCCAACCTCTCTGCGTGGGACATGGCAAGAAGCGTGGATGCAGGCGAGTCCTTAATGCAGGCATATGCAGAGCCTATCTCTGTTGGTATCCGTGATAAGCGAAATGTGGCCTCCCCGCTTTTCTGCGAAACTCACGACGGGCCAGTGTTTGCACCACTTGAACACGATGAATTTTCATGCACGGCTGAACAAGTATTGCTCTTAGCCTACCGTGCGTTGTGTGCTAAAACATTCGCTGTACCGCCTACCGAGCCACTTTTCGCTGTTTCAAGAAAGCACGGTCATATCCACTCATTGAGTACACCAGAAAAGTTATCCAGAGTTCTTCGATACCAAGCAAACGATGTGGTCATAGAAGCTCGTCAACGGCATGAAGACCTGCTTGTAGCGCATGACTACCAACAGTTAGGATGGGCAATGTTTGTGGTGGATATGCCGCCTTGTGTTGCTTCTACTAATGCGCTGATCCCTGCTACTGATATTGAGAAAAAAGCAGTAATCGATGGCATACAAGCATTTTCGGCGGAAGATGTTATCACCTTTTCGTTATTCCCCACTGAACAGAATAACAGCATCGGTGTGATTAGCTGGCTGCGGGGAAGCCAAAGGGCGCATCGGTTTTTGGAGGCGAGGAATATCCATCATCTTTCTGAACAGGAAAGGCAAGATGATTTTCTTTCGCTGGCTTTCGAGTCGCCTATTGTGTACATTTCACCCCCCTGGTGGCGGTCATTGAGTAGTGAGCAACGGGAGGAGTATACGCAAATGCAACTGGATGCTTGCAGGCATCTTTCAGAATTCGTGTGATCTGACGGTAGCTACATATTCTTTGTATCAAGACGAGTTGGTGTCTACCCAGAATGACCAGCCGCATTAGGACATTCTGGGTCAATTGCTGCGTAGCTCAACTCGTCCCTGCTAAGGTAGGCTTTTTCTCCCCTCATGTTGCGCTGTTATTGACCTGTAGTATACACTGTGTGGCAGCGAGCTATTCACTTATATTTCCACTTGACTCCATAACAGCGTAGTAAGGGAGGAAGCAGCGCGTGCCTCTTCAATCTATTTTCCATCCTGTCCGTTGGGGAGTGATGGAATGAACTCTCAATTCGACGCGGTTTTTGCTGAGTATCTCACACAAGCAAAACAAGCCCGCGACCAAAACCAGCACCATGATTTTCGTCGTCAACTTTTCCTCTCTTTTCTGCAAAAGGCTTTCGATATCGAGCTATCTGATATTGAGGTTGAGCGGTACGTCCAAATCGCCAACCAGCAAGTTCCAGTCAAGGGAATAGCCCGTATCCGTAAAGGATGGATTGATGCTGTTTTTAACGATCTCATTTTTGAGTTCAAACGCGATCTCGTAAAGGAAGAAGCTGAGGGCCTGCGCGAATTGCGTGACTATCTCTCCACTCTTCCCAATGGCAATGAATGTATCGGTCTCTTGACGGATGGGTTGTTCTTTATTGCCTATGTACTGGACGTAAGCCAGCCTCATCACCTACGGAAGATTGATGCGATCAATTTAGAAGGCGTTGCCCCTCAATTAGCGTATCTATGGCTCGATGCCTATCTCTTGCGCCAGAGCAATACGCCACCGACCTCTGCGGATATTGTACGCCGCTTCGGTTTGCTCAGCCCCACCTTTGTTGCGTCGTCCAAACCTCTACGAGAAGCTTTGAAAGTCTTTAGTACCAGCGAAGCAGGCGCATTTGAAGTGAAGCGGCAGCAATGGGCCTTCCATTTGGCGCGGGTGTATGGCAACGCTGATAGTAGCAATGATGAGATGTTTATCCGGCATACCTATTTGTGTCAGTTTGCCAAAATCCTCGCGTATGCCTCGTACTTTGGCGTCAGCGATGCGACAAAACAGATTGAGGGCATTATTAATGGGAGAGCCTTTCAAGTCCTGGGTGTCAGCAATATCGGCGAACAAGATTTTTTTGCCTGGGTGTTAGCTCCCGAAGTACGATCACAGACGCTTGATGTCTTCCGCCGCATTGCAGAAAGTCTTGTCGTCTATAACCTTAAACAGATTGATGAAGACCTCCTCAAGCAACTATATCAGAACCTCGTAAGTTAGTCTAAGCGTTTTGATTGGGAGCAAGGTCAAGGAGGATAGTATGGATTGGGCTACAGTTGTTTTAGACGGACTCACCTTGATATTGGATGTTTTAACGCTTTTTATTGTCATTACTTCTTTCAAAGCGATCAGTGCTAATAATAGGCAGTCACAAGAGACACTAGCGGAGGGCCGCAGACAAGCACAAGCAGCGCTCGATGTTGCACACGAGCAAATAGAGCAGAGTAAACAACAATCACAAGAAATACTTTATAACCAGAACAAGCCCATAATTATCTGGCATACTCAAACTGCTTCTTCGTCCTCTGCAAAGAAGCTTGGCTCAGCCAATGACGCTCACATTTACAATCTGGATATAGAAAATGTCGGTACAGGTATTGCTGCAAATATATGGAGTGTTCTTTGTATTCCAGGGCAGCCGCCGTTTATTTGTACTTATTCAAGTGTGTTGGTTCCCAACCGTATAGAAGATGCTTCCTTTTACCAATATATACATAAATTTAACGCGGAGGAAATTGAGGGATATTCTTTTTGTCCTCAAGAGCCAGGAGCATTTTTTCGTGTTGTGACCACTTACGTTGACATCTTTAATCGCAAGCATTTGAGCATATTTGAACGTGTTAATTTAACTCAGTGGAAACAAATCTGTTTTTTAAGCGGTATTGGGCAAACCCTTGAAGATATATGTATAGAGTAAATAGGCCAAACTGTAGTGACTCTGAACTTTGACTGATCTGGCAGATAATGGTTTAGCCTAGTGACAACAAAGGACTTTATAATTTCATCGTTTTCGAGATAACCACGATCGGCCACCTGCTATCCCAATACTAAGAGATGTGTTATAGTCTCCCCAATACGATCAAGTCTACAGGAAGAAAAGTTGCAGACAGGAGAGAGGAATTAGGAATTGGACATAGGTACGATAGTTGCGCTAATCATTGCGGGCATAAGTGCCGTCGCTACAGTGGTTATTGCTTTCTTCACCTACAAAACGATCCAGGCATATGACAAGCAGGTGCAGATAAGTCAAGACCAGGTGAAAGTAAGCCAAGAGCAAGTGAAAGTAGCACAGGAGCAGACGAGAGTAAGCCAGGAGCAGCAATTCAACCAGTTTTGCCCGGTACTTCATCCAGTGGGAGATTTGGGGCCTCTCGTCAATATAGTGAATGGGAAAACTTTCATCCAATGGGGTAATCAGAATCAAGTCATTGAGGGACTTCGGAATATCGGAGTAGGGCCAGCCTTTAATATTTATGGCATCCTTTTCGGCCCACCGCTTATCACCACACCACCCAAACCACCCACAGACCGATATGTCGTCTGGAACTATCCTGCTCTTTCTCCCGATCAAGCAGGAGCCAAGATCACACTCGAACAATTCACCAATATCAGCAGCGAAACAACAATCAGGGGATATCCTCTCTATGTTCCAGGTGATGTTGAACACATCGCTATCATCGCTCGTTTTACGCTCACCTACCACGATGTGTTCAACAGAAAACACGCGAGTATTTATGACTACCATGCACAATATGGATGGATATGTAAAGGGCATTTCCCAAATATCGAACATGATATCCGTGAACTTGACCGACAGACACCTATGACCCAACAAGCAGAGCAGTTTTGGATGTTGGCAGGCCAGAGAGCGCAACAATAAAACTATTTCCACACCTGGAAATAACACTAGGGCGGTATATGGATGAGTTGACAACGCGAGCAGATGTAAAAGTGTTGCAGCTTGCCAAGATAGTAGCACCTGGCCCCCGTCGTTGCCCAACACATTATCCGATCCCTCTTGATGCCCAACCGGAAAAGAGCGCACATTCCTAGAGAAGCGCTTCCTGGTGGAGCGGCTTTATTAACTCCTCTTAGTCGTTGGTATTTTTGCCTATGGCCCGGCCCACCTGGTAGCACTCCATCTCATCTACTGAATAGGGAGCCAGGAGCGGAAGAAGCTGCGTTGGTTCTGTTCTGCCTGGGTCGAGCCACTTTGCTTCATCTTTTCTTTTCAGCATTGCGGCCATACGATCATGCACCAGCGAGACAACGCTATTTGGCGCTGTCGTGCTTATCACAAAGCGCAGTATTGGCTTGCCAGTTGTGGGATCAGGGAACTCTTTATACAATCCGGCCAGCGCAAAAAGGGCGTTACTTTTGAGGCGAAATATATACCGTTGCGAAGATGAGATTGGCGCAGCCCGCGAGAGTAACCAGGCACCGGACAGGCATCTATCCCCTCCTCTTCAGCGATCCGGGGCAGCAAGTGCCCAATTGTCATCGGTTTAGCCTCAAACGTCCAATCCTCACGCCGCCTTTTGTCTATTGTGCGATGTTGGATCATATTGTTTTCAATATCATTGTCAGCAAAGCTGAATGAGCATATAATAAGCGCAGCCTGGCTCCATAAGTGAGTTTACGAACGAATAATGCGGAGGTAAGTGCGAATGATCTCTCCTTTAGAGGTTTTCTGCTGCTATGCTCGTAAAGACCAATTGCTTTTGAATGAACTGAAGATACACCTTAGCCCACTACAAAGGCGGGGTCTTATCACTATTTGGAGTGACATTGACATCGATGCTGGCGCCGTATGGGAAAAAGAAATCAAGCAACATCTCAATACCGCCCAAATCATCCTTCTCCTTATTAGCCCAGATTTCATGGCATCAGAATATTGCTATAGCACTGAGATGCAGCGAGCGCTGGAACGGCATGAACTGAAAGAGGCTCACGTCATACCCATTCTACTTCGCCCAACTATTTGGAAAGACGCGCCTTTCGATAAACTACAGGTACTTCCAACCAATGCCAAACCAGTGACGGATCGACGGAGTTGGCTTACTGAGGATGAAGCCCTAAACGATGTGGTTGAAGGCATCCGAAAGGTTGTAACGGAGCTAATGCTGCCGCCACCTGATCTGCCGCCACCACCCTCACCAACTGATGTTATAGCTCAAGCCAAGCGCCTTGAAAAACAATTTCAAGCAAATGACTATACAGGCATAAGTAATAACGAGCCTCTGCTTATCGTTAATGGATCAGTCCCTGTAGTACTTTCTTGTCCTCAAGCGGTAGCTCATTATATCGATGGGAAACGAATAGATCCACACCTCTATACCGGTACTCTCACAATGCAGATCGCAGAGCGTACTAATTCCCATGCTTTGATATACGCTAGATGCGAAAGAACTTCCGATGAAGTCCCAGGCTGGATGGAAGTAGGGCCATACAAAAGACAACTTACAAATCTTATTCAAATGACTAACGCATACTTTGTGCTAGATATGCAAGGATCGCATAAGTCCATAGAAGGAGATGTTCTTATCGGTACCATAGGCGAAAAATCTCTGCTTGATAAACCCTATTTGCTAGATATTCTCAAAGGAATATTGAGGAAAGCTGGTCTAACAAGCATCATAGTTGATCGAGCAAAATACGGCTTTGACGCAAAAGGGGAATTTACAATAACGCGCTATACAAGTGAAAAGCACAACACCCCAGCAATGCAAATCACTATAGCACGAAAATTTCGGGATGTTTATAAAGCCCCACATGATTATGTGTTGCTACTGAACACACTTTCCGATGCAGTGATTGAAATGTATAAAGCTTGTAGCGATGGAAAGCACTGATCTATTTCTTCTAAAAGGTCAATCTTGCGCTTCGTATGCATATTTTAGCACTTACGAAATTTGCCTCGAAACCACCCTCCGCGCCGGAAAATAAATCAGCCTGTTGAAAAAGTCAACTGATGAGTTTTTAAAATTGCGAACTGCCCTGCTTTGCAGTCAAATTACTGCGAATAGGCCACATATTAGTGAGTTTTCCGATGTTTTTCTTCCCAAGAAAGCTCTGCAATAGAATTTTTCAACAGGCTGAAATATTGTACGCCTCACGCCGCTGTACGACATACGCTTTTCATTGTGCGATGCTTTAATCCGCTAAAGCTCTAGAGGTGCTTCATTTGTTTTTACAGTCTATATTACGTTCCACTTATTAAAATAGAAATTTCTCTCCGACTGGTTGCTACACAAAAGGAGATAAACTGTGTTAAGTGAACAACTCAACTTAATTCTCGCTATCACCAGCATTATAACGACAATCACACTTATTGTAACACTCGGCATCGTAGCTTGGCAGACAACTCATACAGCAAAGCAAACCAAACTGAACACGATAATTAGCTACTATCAGTACGTTCAAAATTTGAATGTGGCACTGTTACAAGATGAGGAAACGTCGCAACGGGTATTGAGTGAGAGCAAAGAAGATGTCTTGGGTTTTATTGTCTTAATGAATGTTTCTTTAATATATAAATTGCGTAAGGAGCGATTTATAGGATTTGACTGGTGGAAAGCTGACGAGGCCTCCATTGTCGAGATGATAAAACATGAGCGTATACGCCTTTATTGGACACGTTACAAACATATGTATGAGCACGAATTTATTCAATTTATTGAGGAAAAGATGCGAGAGATAGACCGTGAGAAGCAACTATCCTCAAACGCCAATAACCAACCCTCAACCTAACTCCCACGCCGCCTAAAAAACCAGCTTGTTGAAAAACTCCAAATGGCAGGGAGAAAGAAGATCAGATGCCCTTCCAAACGTCACTCCACTCTCGGCCAGTTCGTAACGCTTTTGAGACGGATGTATGCTATACTCTGCATAAGAAGGTGCATCGTCTTGTGCTCTATGGTGGAGCCAGGAGACGAGGAGTAGGAGCAACGCTTGCATCTGAGCAATAACATGACACAAGAGCCCCAGACGGAAGTTCCCCTGAGAAAGAAGCACTATCCGAGGGCTGACTTCCAGTTGAGAGGGTTCTGGCTGCACATGGCGCGAGGAGTCTGGATCGTTTTCCTGGCGGCCGAACTCACGCTCACCATCATCTCGCTGTTCGGATCTCACGGGCATGGCCTGACCGTCTGTCCTTTTCCTTCGAATTGCGCCCTCACCCCGGCTACGGTTCAAGCGCTTCATCGTGCAGGCATTGCTCCTGGGAGCTACTTGACCTACAAACTTGTGCTGACGCTGATCCAATCACTGGTCTTTCTCGGCGTAGGAGTATTTATCTTCTGGCGCAAGTCGAGTGAACCACCTGGCCTGGTTCCCTCCTTCGTCTTTGTGATCCTTGGATTGTCGCCAATCATCAATGCGAGTACCTACCCGCCGGCGGTTGTCTTCGCGCAAATTTATGTTCTTTTCGTACTTCCGGCGCTGGGCTACTTCCTGGTCACGTTTCCCGATGGCCGCTTTGTTCCGCGCTGGAGCTGGGTATTGGCTGTTCTCTGGATCGTGCAGACGATCCTTTTTGAGATCCCCGGGTCGTTCAATATCGTGTTCTGGCCTCTTCCACTCTTCGTTGCCGAACTCTTGTTGACCTATGGAGGGACAGTAGGCTTGCTTATTTATCGCTACGTGCGCGTCTTCAGCTACTCACAACGGCAGCAGACGAAGTGGCTGGTCTTTGGGCTCTCAGGATTCGCGGTGCTCATCCTCCTGTATACTCTCATCGGCAGTCTGTTTCCGGGGTTCGGAGCTCCCGACTCGCCCTATCAACTGGTAAGTGGGACGCTCCTCCCCCTCACATTCCTGATGCTTCCCCTGAGTGTTGCTATCGCCATTGTGCGCGCCCGGTTATGGGATATTGATGTCCTCATTCGTCGCACGCTCGTCTATACGATCCTGACCGTGATCCTGGCCCTGCTCTACGTTGGCCTCGTTATCGGTCTCGAGTCGCTGGTGCGCCTGTTCACCGGGCAGGACTCGCAGTCTCCCGTCATCATTGTTGCTTCGACACTGGTGATTGCGGCGCTGTTTCAACCGTTGCGGCATCGTATGCAAGCTCTCATTGATCGTCGCTTCTACCGGCGCAAGTATGATGCTGCTCGTACAGTGGCGGCTTTCAGTGCCACTCTTCGCCATGAGATTGAGCTGAGGCAATTGAGTGAGCATCTGATAACGCTGGTGCAGGTGACGATGCAGCCGAGCCACGTCTCGCTCTGGCTGCCTCCAGCCAAACCAGACAGAAAACAGCAGGCTGCTTGGAGAAGCACTCCTCCTGCTTCCTCTGACGGAAAATGAAGAGGTGAAAGGGTTCCTGGCTGATCTGCATTTCCAGTCTTGAAGCATGAAAGGCGACTCCAATGATGGGAACCAAAGCGCGGCACTTTGCTCCACTCATCAACGTTTCGGTTGAACAGTTAGTGCCACAGGATCACTTCTATCGCCATGTAGAGCGAACACTTGATCTGTCGTTTGTACGTGAATTTGTGCAGGAGACCTATGCAGGTGTTGGGCGTCCTTCCATTGATCCGGTGGTGTTCTTCAAACTGCAACTTGTGATGTTCTTTGAGGGCATTCGCTCTGAACGCCTGCTTATGCGGCATGCAGCAGATCGATTGAGTGTGCGCTGGTACTTGGGGTACGATTTGAGCGAGCCATTACCTGATCATTCCAGCTTGACACGTATTCGTGAGCGTTACGGGGTCGATATCTTTCGACGCTTCTTTGAGAAGATCGTAGAGCAATGCCAAGAGGCAGGGCTAGTGTGGGGTAGAGAACTCTACATTGATGCCGCCAAAGTGCAGGCCAATGCTTCCCGCGACTCCGTTAAGCCGCGTTTTGCGGTGGAGGCGCATCTGAAGAACTTGTTTCCCACCGGGGCGGAAGAGCAGCCAGCATCCACAGACCCAACAAAGGAGTTCAAGCCAGATGTCCCGACTCCCCTACCCGTTGCTCTTTCAGACGAAACGCGTCAGGAGCTCACTCAGAGCAATGAAGCACGTCATGATTGGATCGAGCAATGCGGAGCGCAAGATCGCAGCGTCACCGGTCGTAACTATCAACGGGTGGCCGACCTGCAAGTCAGCACGACCGACCCCGATGCCACGATTATGCTCTCCAAGGATGGAGCGCATTTGGGGTATCAGACCCACTACGTCGTTGATGGTGGGAAAGCTCGTATCATCCTGGCCGCTCTGGTGGCCCCAGCTGAGGTTATGGAGAACCAGCCCATGCTCGATCTCGTCTTCCACACCTGCTTTCGCTGGAAGCTGCGACCTCGACAGGTCACAGGTGATCGCAAGTACGGCACCGAAGAGAACATGGTCGCCCTGGAAAGCCAACACATCCGCGCGTATGTGGCGCTTGCTGATAACGATCACCGCACCGAATTTTTTAGCTCGGATCGCTTCCGCTACGAAGCGGAGCGCGATGTCTATATCTGTCCGGCAGGCAAAGACCTCCACTTTTTTCCGTCGCAATCCACTGATCGGCAGCGACGCTATCGGGCACGCGCCAAAGACTGTAATCACTGCCCGCTCAAAGCCCAGTGTACCACGAGCAAACAAGGCCGCAGCCTCTGTCGCAGCGTGCATGAGGAGATTGTGGATCGGGTCAAGGGCTATCACTCAACTGAAGCCTACAAAAAGGCCTACCGCAAACGCACTGTCTGGGTCGAACCGTTATTCGCTGAGGGCAAAGACTGGCATGGCATGCGACGTTTTCGCTTGCGGCGGCTCTGGCGCGTCAACTGTGAGGCGTTGATGCGAGCAGCAGGACAAAATCTCAAGCGCCTGCTCAAGAAACGGGGCTGGGGATGCCATCCTTTCCCAGCAGAGGCCGTCTGTGCCCTCTTTTTGATTTCCTCTTGGCGATGGACTTGTCTTTGGTTGGGAGTTGGGTCTGCTTCCCCGTGGAGAGATTGTCCTTCACTTCTGAGCAAACGCACATCCCTACTCTCTTACTGATGAGCTTTGTTTGAGGGTTTTTCAACAGGCTGAAACCTTCTGTGACCCACTTCTTCCTAAGCTTATCCAACTGGAATATAATTATGCGAGGCTTACTTTTTGCACGTTATTTACTGGAGGTTAATCATGGCGGAGACCAACAAACTAGCACACGCAGGTGAAAGTTTAAGCCGTCAAGAATTATTTGCCCTTCATCAATACTACCAGTCAGTCGTCAAAGATCAGTTGGGGTTCTGCTATCAATACCTCAATTTTTATACTGGTCTCCTCTCTGCTCTCCTGGCTGCTACCCTCTTCGCCCTGCTGAATATGAGACATAGTATGATACTTGAGCTTGCTTTATTAATTGGCCCAGGACTGACCCTAGCCCTTGCCAGGATTGGATACTTAAATGTAAAAGTGTTCTATAGTCGCTTTGTCGAAGCATGGGTGACAACCGTGAATATCGAGTCAATGCTCCGTCTCAGAAATGCTACCCCTGTTGATCTCGGAAAAGACCAGCTCTTCACACCTAAGTATGAGACTGAAGAAGGTGGCTTTATCGCAAGCTTTGAAAGAAAACCCATTCTAAAAATCCTGAAAGAGAAAAAGAAGGCCACCGAGATACTTGAAGAAACAGTCAAAACCGGTGATACACTCAGATATGCTCGATGGACATTTTTCGTGTTTGGAGGTGGCAGTCTTCTCCTTGTTCTGTTCATTGTCCTCTCAGCCTTCCTCAATCTTGCTTAGAAGTGATTGGCATCACGTAATTGTTCCTTGCTGGTCAGGCTTATTGGCTAATTGATGTCGAACAATCTTTCGTTTGCGAAGTGAGCCTCAAAACCCCCTCCACGTCGCCTTAACTCTCTTGTGCGACTCAGAAATAGTTCCTTGCAGCTAAAGCAGAACGAGCTTATAATTAAGCACAACAAGATTATAAGTTGCTTGATAAACAACATCAATTAAGGCAGGTTCCCATGCCAGTAAAAGTCTTCATCTCTTACGCTCATGAAGATGAACCACTGAGTAAGGAATTAGAGAAACAACTAAAATCCTTAAGGCGACAGGGCCTCATCGAGGTATGGCATGATCGTGACATTAGTGCAGGAACAGAATGGGAACGAGAGACAAATAAGCATCTAAATGATGCTGATATTATTTTGTTACGCGTTAGTCCAGATTTCATGGACTCCGATTACTGCTACAGTATTGAGATGAGCCGAGCAATGGAGCGGCATTCTCGTGGAGAAGCGCGCGTGATACCTATCATTCTTCGTTATGTTTATTGGCAGAAAGCACCCTTTGGTGATCTTCAAGTCCTCCCTACTGATGCAAAACCTGTGAAAAGTTCTCTTTGGTATGATCTTGACGAGGCTTTTTTCGATGTAACTTTAGGTATCTTAAAAGTGGTTCAGGAACTGGCGGCATCTCCCCTTACTTCAACAGGATTTTCCCCTGTAAACACCGCCTTAGAAAGAAAATTAATTATAGCATATGAAATCAGGCGATCAATGTTTGGACTTAAGCGAACAACTTTGCATTTGTATGCAGAGACGCCTGACATACTACCAGCATTACTAGTTATTAGCAGGCAAAATAGATTACCCTTTAACAAGTCAGATGGCAATATACTACAAAGAGTTGAACCCACAACTATTGAGCGTGAGTTAGTAGTTGAACTAGCTACTACATCATTGCCCTCCCGAACCTTCGGAAAGCTCTTTCTAGAAGATGATAATAAATATAGTATGTTAACAATCTATCATCCTTCTCAAAAGAGATTAAGGCTGAGATGATGATACCACTAAACAAAGGCTAAGCCTCAACTCAGTTTCCCCTCACTTGTTTTGCTACTGTCCTATCTGGAGTAACTACCTTTCAAATACCAAACTGAACTATTATATTTCCTATTGGAGTTAACATAGAAAGAGATATTTGACACGGATTAGAGGTTTTATGCCACATAATCTCAAATTTGTTGCGGTGCAAAATTCTCTTTGAGGCTCGTAATCCCCCGCTTCTCTGCCATTGAAGGGCTAATGGAGATAACACTAGGAGTGGTATGGATGAGTTAGGAGGTATCCGGTGACATAGGTACCTGGTACCTGGCCTCTCCCATTGCCCAACGAGTGGGCCGGCTCCGGCGCTGCACAACAAAACGCCGATCCTTGCCGTTGCCTACCAGTGTGAATGACCAGCGACCAGCTTGTATGGCAGTACAAACCTCAACGACTTCCCTGTTCTTTTTGCTGTGGAGAGGCGACCCTCACATACCGATAGAAAGTAGCTCGTGAGATGTTGAGGGTTTTGCAGATATCAGTAATGGCGTTAGTCTTATCATTATACAGTTGTTGGGCGATGGCAACTTTTTTCGGTGTATCAAGCGTCTTTGCTCTTGGTCTTCCACCTCGTCTTCCTCTAGCTCGTGCAGCTTGAAGACCTGCCAGGGTTCGCTCCCTGATAATATCTCGCTCAAACTCTGCCAGTGCTCCAAAGATATGAAAGATCAGTTTGCCTCCACTCGTTGTCGTGTCGATATTCTCGGTGACGCTTCTAAAGCCAATCTTTCGGTTATTGAGCGCTGTGATCGTCTCAATGAGGTGCTTGAGAGACCTTCCTAATCTATCCAGTTTCCAGACGACCAGACTATCCCCTTCTCGGAGAAACTCAAGTGCTTCCTCAAGTCCTTTCCGTTCAGTTGTTACTCCGCTTATGGTATCGGTGAAGATTTTGCTACAGCCTATCTTTTGAAGCGCATCTTGTTGCAGGTTGAGGGTCTGATCCTGGGTGGAGACTCGTGCATAGCCAATGAACATAGTTAGAAGATGGCAAGCTGGCCGGATCGTTTCTGTTGTTGTCTGGTGAAATGGAGTCCGAGCACGGCTTTATACATCACTCTGGCAAGCAGAAAGACGTTCTCTATTTCTTCCTCTTTGGGGACTCTGCCTAACTCATTTTGCAGTGCCACTGCTATCTTGGCTTTCAGGAGGCGTTTCTTTTGTTCCGCGAGGGTCATATGCCTTTGATTGTTTCAAAACTCATCAATAAAGTCAAGGGGTGAAACGTAGATAATGAGATGGGTTTTAAGATGGATCGTTCTTCGTAAGAGCGTTGTGAGAACTATTGGCAAGCGAGCAGTTTCAAAAATGACCGCAGCCTGTTGAAAAACTCAACTGATGAGTTTTTAAGAATGCGTAATACCATGTTCTGGTGCCAAATTACCGCGAATAGGTGTCATATGAGGCAGATTTCCGACGTTTTTCTTCCCCGTAAAGCTCTGCAATAGAGTTTTTCAACAGGCTGCTTCCATTTTGTGACACCTTTATCAGAGCAGTTTCGCAAGATGTTCAAAGCAAAGAATACAAGCTGAAAAATCTCTACTGAGAGCGTTGACCTAGCTTCTACGCCGCAAACAAACCTTCTGTGCTTCAAGTTCCCATAGCTGTGGATCATCGGCCCCAGGCTCAACCGGCAGTGTGTTATTAGTGCCTGGCACACTACGCCAACAGAAAATTGGTACAGCGTTTCACAGTGGTGGATAATTCGGACTTTTCATCCTCTGGCTTGACAGTCCATTCCTCTCTCCTTATGATAAGGAAACTCTCCCTGCCACACATTTTCAACTGCGAGGATCGTGATGTCCGTACATGTGTTCGTATTCCTGCTCGTGGTCTGCCTTCTCTTCTCTCTGGCGCTGCTGTGGCGTCTGGACTGGTTCCCTTTTCGGCCTTCCTCCTCAGCAGGCGGGGCCAAGCGCAGCATGTTCCACCGTCTCCTCAAGCCCCGCACTCCAGATGATTGCCCCGCCTGTCACCTGGCCTTCCCTGCGTCGTCGACTAGAGGGCCAGCACCTGCTCCTGTACGTCCCTGGCGTGAGGTGAAAAGCCGGCGAGGAGCACCCAAGCACATACCCACCGAAGGCTTCGCCTGTCCAAATCAGCAGTGTTTGTACTTCGGGATCACAGACGCACACAGGCATGCGCTCGTTGGGGATGGCAAGCATGGTCAGGCTGAACCGATCCAGACCTTTCGTTGCCAGGCCTGCCGCACCACGTTCACGGCCCGACGTAACACTCCCTTGTATCGCCTCAAAACTCCTTCGAAGCAGATCGCAGTCGTGCTGTCCGCGTTGGCTGAAGGACTCGACCCTTCCGCCGCGGAGCGGGTCTTCGGCTATCGTCAGGCCACCATCACCACTTGGCTCACTCGCGCAGGGGAACATGCCCAGACCTTGCACGAGCGCTTCTTCCGTAACCTGCATCTCCCGCACCTGCAGTTGGACGAAATTCGCACCCGGCTCCACCCGTCCAGGCAGGTGCTCTAGCTGTGGCTGGCGATCGATCCGTGCACCAAGATTCTCCCCGTGCTCCATCTGGGTCCCCGCACACAAAAGATGGCACACCTGCTTATCCACTCTCTACGAGAACTCCTGGCCCCTTGCTGCCTGCCGCTCTTTACGAGTGACGGCTTAAACCTGTACTTTTATGCACTCACGGCCCATTTTGGACACTGGCGTCAAGTGGCTTGCCGAGGACGCAACGTGCTTCGGTGGCAGGTGGCGACGGACTTGATCTACGGTCAGGTAAAGAAATGCTACCGGCGGCGCAAGTTAGTTCGGGTCACACCCATCATGCGCCTGGGGACAGAGGCCGCTCTCACGGCCACCTTGCAGGGACTAGGATTTTCTGGACGACTCAACGCGGCGTTCATTGAGCGAGTCAATCTGACGGTCCGCCATGGAATAGCCGCGCTGGCTCGTCGAACCTGGGCCACCTCTCAACAGGCGCCACAGCTTCTGGCCCATCTGGAGTGGTGGCGCGCCTATTATCATTTTGTGCGGCCTCACCAATCACTACGCGTGGCGCTCGTGCAGCCACGAGAGCGAGGGGGCAAACGGGCAGCGCAATGCTACCGACAACGGACTCCGGCGATGGCAGCTGGCAGGACCAACCATCGATGGACAGCACGTGAGGTGCTCACGTGCCCCTTGCCGCCAGTTTCCGCTTGAGAGGCTCACAAGCCAGATGCGGGTGCTCTATGATGTGGCGGGGAGATGGATGAAGGTGGCCGCAGCAAAACTCGAGTGGAGCCTCGCCTCGGGAAGAGGTGACCTGTCCGGACTGTCTAAATAACAAAAAACCGGCCCGAAGTGGGTTTGCAGATGGCCTATCGAATTATCCACCATGTCCAATGGGAGCACCCCACATCGTAAAATAAAGAAGGCAATCAAGTGAAAAAAGATATTCAGAATTTTCACCCGACAAGACGCTAGAACGCTCCCACCAGGCTATTCCTCACATAGCAAAACAAAACGGTTATATTCCTGGTGCAGATAGTATCAGGCATGCGCCTACACTATAGCGTATTGCGGGGTTTCGCGCAATACGGCGTGCGAGGGCTCAGTCTAAATTTCCCATTTAGCGAGCCTTTCGTGGAATAGAGGAGGCAGATCCAATACAATAAGGAGGATACCGAGCATGCTCTCCCGCGAAACGGATGCCGGCACTTACTCACACGTCCGGCTGGACTACCACGCGACGGTGCGCGAACTGCCCTCCGGCGAGCGCCCGCGCGAGCGCCTGCAGCACTTCGGCCCCCAGGCGCTCTCGCTGGCCGAGCTGCTGGCCATCATCCTGCGCACCGGCACCAGGGGCGACAACGCGCTCGAGCTCGCCAACAAGCTGCTGTCAAAGTACGGTGGCCTGGCCGGGCTGGTGCGGGCCGACTTCCGCGAGCTGTGCGCCCAGCACGGCATGGGCGAGGCCAAGTCGGCGCAGGTCAAGGCGGCCCTTGAACTGGGGCGACGGCTCGCACTCCTGCAGGCCGATGCCCGCTACAGGATCAGCACCCCGGCGGAGGCCGCCAACCTGGTGGTGCTGGAGCTGGCCTACCTGGACACCGATCAGATGCGCGTTCTGCTGCTGGACGCCAAGAGCCAGCTGGTCGAGAAGGTCAGCCTCTACCAGGGCACAGCTAACAGTTCGGTGCTGCACGCCGCCGAGGTCTTCCGGCTGGCCATCATCCGCAACTGCCCCGGCCTGATCCTCTGCCACAACCACCCCAGCGGCGACCCCACCCCGTCGAAAGAGGATATCGATGCCACAAAACAGCTCGTGGCAGCCGGCCGTATCCTCGACATCGAGCTGGTCGACCACCTCATCATCGGCCACCAGCGCTTCGTCAGCCTCAAAGAGCACCTGCGCTGGGGATAGGCAGGCGCAGCATTCGAAGGACCCCGATGCCTGCCTTCTTGGAAAGCGCATCATGTACGAGTAACGTACCGTCATCACTCTCATCCTGTCCGGCAGATACGGATGACGTGATCCCTGCTTGCCGATGCGACGCGTTGCCCCTCGGGGGACCAGGCTATGCCCCCCAGGCCCGGTGGGGCGTCGCAATAGGTAAGGCGATATTTACCCGTAACCGCATCCCAGACGTGTATCATCCCATCGGGGCCCGCCGAAGCCAGCGATTGGCTATCGGGAGACCAGGCAAGATGCCTCACTTGCCCTGTGTGGCCACGATAGGCACAGAGGACGTTTCCCGCGCTCGCATCCCAGACTTCTACGGACTGATCGAGCATAATCGCCGCAACACGCTTCCCATCGGGAGACCAGAAAACGGCGTGTCCCGTGTCAGTACCACCGCGATAGTGCCGGGTGGAAAGTTGCCGCCCTGTAGCGATATCCCACACTTCCATGATCCCATCGAGGCGCACCACCGCGATGCGCCTGCTGTCGGACAACCAGCGGAACGACACTGTACCACGTCTCTGCAGCGCAAACACAGGCAACCCCTCACCGGAAACGCGGAGAGAGTGGGTGAACACCTCCTCGCCTGTCTGCACGTCCCACACTTGCATCGCATAGAGCAAGTTCTGCCCGTCGTCACCCCGAAAGCTCTCAGAAGCGATGCACCTCCCGTCGGGCGACCAGGCGACGACATCCACTCGACCAGGGGTAAGCGTTCGCAAGGTGCAGACTTCAGTGGCAGCATTCCAGACCATGACGTGCTGGTAATCAGTACTAGAGGCAAGATACTGTCCATCGGGGGACCAGGCGAGCGTTTCCACAGGCGAAGAATCAAAATGAAGGCCCTGGTTGAGGGAGAGGAGCCTTCCCGAGGCGGTGTCCCAGAGATGGACCTGTCCTGCAAGATCGATCGAGGCGATACGACCCCCATTGGGTGACCACGCCAGTGAAGTGACCCGGTGATCGTGCCCGCTATACGTATAGAGCGTGGTTCCCCCGCACCGCTGCTGTGCCGCTTGCTCTAAGGCCGTGGCGAATGCCCCGACGCTGGGGAACCGCTGTTGGGGGTCCTTGGCGAGCGCCCGCAGCACCACCTGCTCGACCGCAAGTGGGATCGAGGGAACCTTCTCACGCAGCGGCGGTGCGGGAACGGCGAGCTGCTGGTGGAGTACCTGATGCCACTCAAAAGGCGGCCCGCCACAGAGCCATTCATATACTACGATCGCGAGCGCGTATTGATCGCTCGCCGGGCGGGGCTTCCCTTGGATAAGCTCAGGAGCCATGTACGCCGGAGTGCCTGCGAGATCGAGCGTCTGCAGCGAAGAGGTGTTGTGAGCGGCCACCGCGATGCCAAAGTCGCTGAGGAGCACCTCATCGCCGCTGTCCAGCAGCAGATTCTCCGGTTTGACATCGCGGTGGATCAATTTAGCGTCATGGGCATACTGGAGCGCAGCGGCAGCCTGTCTGACGTAGGCGACCACGAGGGAAAGCGGAAGGACACTTCCGCGCTGGTGCGCTTGGCGCAACGTCCCCTTGGGCGCGTAGTCCATGACGAGAAACGGCGTGGCGCCATCGATCCCGAAGTCGAGGACGCGCACAATGTGGGGGTGCTTGAGCTGCGCGATGGTGCGCGCTTCTTGCACGAACGGCTGCCCATCCAGCGCGCTCAAAGGGGTGCGCAGCACTTTGATGGCAGCAAGCGTCTTGAGATGGAGGTGTTCCCCCAGGTAGACATCGGCAAACCCACCTGACCCCAGTTTGCGAATCAGGTGGTAATTCCCCAGTTGTTGCCTGGTAAGGTTTATCATCGGGTGGACTCCCGTCCTCTCTAGTCTTGCGAGGCATATACAGGCCCGTTTGCTTCTCACATCGGCTGGCGATGCACGCGCCTCTGAACTGAGGCCAGGCTCTTTTCATTGTACAACGAGTATAGATTTAAATCAAGACTTGCTATCCGTAAATCTTACAAAAAAGACTAGGCAAGTATACAGTCATGGACATGACAGACTATTTTGAACTGCCAGAGATGCCCGGTTATATTTCGACAGACCAGGCGGCCCAACTCCTGGGCATCTCGAAGCAGCGCGTGTACCAATATATCGGAGAGCAGCGCCTCCCGGCGTTCCGGGCAGGCAACGTGATCTTGTTGCCCGTTGAGGCCGTCAAGCAATTCAAGCCCCACATTACGGGACGCCCGCGCAAGAAAGAGCCGCCCTGGCGCATTTACCGTGGGGGGAGTACCGTGCTTGGCACTGACATCCAGGTCCACATACTTCCCGGTCAGCAGGAGCGCCTGGTAGGCAAGTTGAGAGCCATCTACAAGGGGCAGCGGCATACCTTCCCGGGCACGATTGAGCGCTATATTTTCAAAGATGACACATCCCCTGCTACGGTCAGTATCTGGCTGATCTGGAAGGATACGGAGATGCCGGACGAAGGCGCGCGTGAGCAAGCCCTCGCCGCATTCAAGGCGGAACTGGCCGATGTGCTGGATTGGCAGACGGCACAGATCAACACAAAAGAGGGGATTATCTATACCTAAGGGGCGGTTCATTGGCTCAAAACCCACAGCGAGAAGAGGAAGGGGAATCTCCGCACAACTGTAAGCTTACACTTGAAACCGCTGCCAGCCCTACTGGCATCATCCTATGCTGTAAGCCGACAACTGTAAGCTTACACTTTAGCCGGATAGCCGTAAACCCTAAACGAGAGACTCCAGTACTGTAAGCTTACACCATAAGGTGTAAGCTTACACCTATCGGCCTAGCACTAGGGCTTCTTTGCAAAGTATCTTCGGCCAGCCTCAGATTTGAAAAGTGTCGGCTTACAGGAGCAGAAATGGTCACCTTGTTCAAGCGGGAGGTTTTGACCGCGTTGCGGATGGGAGTAGCCCTTCCAAAAAAATGCCGTGTGAACCGGCTTTATTCCTCAGAAATTGCCTGGGGTTCTCTTGCGTTTTACTCGCGTTGGTTTTGAGAGGAATGACAAAGTCCGGCGCTCATATTTGTTATTATAAGGAACGGGGGTTAGCCGCTGCCCAGGAGCGAGCTGTTGTCTTTGCGGGAATGGTGCACCAATGCTTACCTGGAAAGATCACTCAAGGGAGGTGGAATCAGTGACGCAGTCGCCGGGTGGAAAGGATATCGCCCTGGCATCCTATGAACGCTTTGCATTCGGTTAAAGAAACCCGGCGTGACGACCATCTCGCCCTTCTCAGACGTTTTGAAGTGCTTCTGCCAACGTGCCTGGATAGGGGCGTTTCCGGTAAAATCACCGGCCATGCTTGAGCAGGTGATGTCCCGTGTCCTGATAGTTTCTCACGCTCCGTTTGCTGTCGACTTACACTTCTCCGTTCGAAACCAACTGTCGGCTTACACCTGGTGAGTCAGCCTTCACTGCCGACTTACACATATGGAGATCCTTAAGCAATAGTGGTAGCGGGTCGTCCACATGGCATGCGTCCAACTCCTGTTCTGTGAAGCCCCAGCGCCATCTCAGCTGTAATGGCGCCTGAGTTCACTGGAGTATTGCCAGGAGAACCTATCGGTTGACAGCTAGAGAATATGTACGGACGAGGAGACTCCGAGCCTCGTATCTTGCCTGAAATATCTATGTCGTACAGATGGCCTCAAATTACATTTTGTAAACAAAATGTAATCGCTCACGAGCCGATCCTCAGTATACTCCCGGCTCACGTGGTAGCACATCATGATCAGATGACAATTTGTATACAGATTGTGATCTACCAGAGTTACTTCAAAGAAGTGATGAGTGGTAAGCTGTCAGTTCATTTGAAAATTAGAGGCGGTGGTATTCCTTGCAAATGCCAGTCATCGTCTTTTCAAAACTATCCATCCCTGCGTACGCAAAGAGCATTATTGCAAGCTACACAATGAAGCAGCAAGGAGAACGAACGAGAGAAAACAACCCCTGCTTGTTGAGAGATGGCGGAATTTTGGGAGATGTCTGACGATGAATTGGTATCTCATCTTCTCGAAACTGGACAGAAATCACTGTGGTCGCGACTCGACAGTATGCTATACTTTCCTTAAAGAGTCCAGCAAGCTGAATACAGGGCGGGGAATACATCCATGTCTGATTTCAAGGGTGCACCCTCGCTTGAAAGGACTACAACAAATCAAGGGATGGGCTTCACCCATCTTTTAGGCCGCTTTAGAGTGGCTACCCGGCATGAGGGGACTGCAGTAGCCAATTTCCGAGGCGCAGAGCCATTCCAGGGCCTTTTTTGAAGCGCGACCCCGCATCAGGGGACTGCCAGTCCGCTGCCCACGCTTGGTTACGCAATGATGCTCTCCCGGAGCCAGGATTCTGCTTGAGAGACTGTATACTGGCTGCTGAACTTGCCCAAAGAGATCAGCGGTGCTTTATTCGAGTAGCCGATGACAATTTGTATGCAGATGGTCATATTCCTGGCTCGCCCCGTTGGAATGAGCATGTGGCGTACCCAAAGCCGGAGATGAGACGGACGACCTCTTTCAGAAAAGCTTCGTGCCTGTAGCTCTATTCATCTTTCACATCCCGCAGCGCAAACGGCTCACGCTATACCTGCATTACAGGCCACTGGTTTTCCGCCCTTTTCAGGTGTAAGCTTACACCTTTTTTACAAGAACCCGAAGCCAGCGCCTCACTACTGCCAAGACAGGACTCTTCCTAACCAACGCGATCTGTCGGCTTACATTTTTTTCCACGATTTCGCCTGAGTATCCAGTACTCGACGAGCAAGGCTAAAGTGTCGGCTTACAGTCGAAGGAAGTGACTTTTGTAAGCGAGCGAGTGGTATTTAGCCTATCGTAGGATGGGGCTAGCCCTTCCAAAATATTGGGCACTGAATCCGCTCTACTACTCGAATTTTGGGTGGGGTTCTCTCTTGTTTTACGAGCGTTGTAACATCCACGAAATAATTCTTTGCGGACGTATAGGAGTTCGCCGATGCCTTGGAGGAGAATGTTTTCCCCGGAAGTGCTGCTGGGTACTCCTCCGCTCACCTACGAAGGTCATTCGGGGAAGGGGTACGCGATGGCGAGATCACCCGATGGGAGGCGTATCGCTTCAGGCAGTGATGACGGGACCGTGCGGGTCTGAGATGCCCTCACGGGATATCGGCTGTTCACCTTTCGAGGATAACGTGCCCTGGTCTACGCCGTAGCATGGTCTGGCCAGCTCGTCTCATGCGACGAGGCCCCTTCTGGTTCTGAGCAGGGCGAGGTCTGGTAAGGGCAGGCGGGACGTCTTTCCCCTGCGAGGTCCCGACAGCATATCTGGCAGGCGTGGTAAAGGTGTCCACGAGGTGAACTGCCGACGCCTGCGCTCGGCGGGGGAATTTCAGGCTGACAACCACCTCCCCTCTCTTCTCTTTTGGGGTTCTCTAGAGTTCATCGAAACCCACCTGGCAGCGGGACTGCCCAGCATGACCTTCCCTGTCAGTTCTCCAAGCTCAATCTGCTGTCGGCTTACACCAGTAAATTTAAGCGCCATCGGGCAAAAAAGGCGCCAGGAACTCACACAACTACATTGGATACCTATCCATCCAGCCGGCCCACCATCACCAGTACCTCTGAACCTGCAGAAGTATAAGCCGACAAATCGCATAACCCACGAATTGCGCAACGAGGTTGAAGAACGATAAGGAATGGTCCCGTCACGCGGCTGAAAGAGAGCAGACTCAGAGGTTGATGTGTACCTCTTGACAAGCTATCCTGGCAAGGGCTAAGGTATCCATCAATGATCTATCCATAGTCGATGTATAAACAGAAATCTTCAGATAACTACATTACTTGGCTGACTTTGAAAGGATTCGCGCATGAAACCATTCACTTTCCCTGTTGTTCTGCCGGCTGATGCGGCTATTGACCTCCAATTGCATACCATTTACAGCGATGGCACCTGGATGCCCGCACAACTGATCGACTACCTGATAAGCGAACAGTTTGGCCTGGCTGCTATTACCGATCATGATCGTCCCGAGACCGCTGCGGAACTGCAACAGCTTGCAGCGGAGAAGCAGTTTTCCCTCCTGACTGCCGTGGAAATAAGTGCCTCGTGGAGAGGCGAACCGAACGATGTCCTCTGCTACGGTTTCGATCCGCACCCGAACGCGTTGCAGGAGTTGGCGCAGGATATCGCTTATCGCCAGCGCGAGAACACCAGGGAGGTCTGTGAGAACCTTCGCAACGCCGGTATCTGCTTCCCAGACCCGCGCGAACTGGAAGCGATCCTGGCCCAACCGAGCGCGCAACAGCCACACTCGCTGGTGGCCCTCTTGAAAAAGTTGGGGTACGGAACAGGAGAACCGTCTGTTGGCAAACTGATCACGGATGCCGGTTTCTTCTGGGTCACGAAGGACCTGGCTGAAGTTTGTGATGCCGCTCACCGCAGCGGCGCGGTCTGCCTCATCGCCCATCCTGGACGAGGCGATGGCTTTACCAGCTTCGATGCTCACCTGCTTGACGAGCTCCGACAGGAGGTTCCCATTGATGGCTTCGAGGTCTATTATCCTGCCCACACACCGGAGCAGGTGAGCATGTATCGGGAATATGCTCAGACCCATCAGTTGCTGACCAGTTCCGGTTCAGACTCCCATGGTCCAGAGAAGAAACCCATCAAATATCGAGCCGAGTTGAGCCGGAAGCTCCTGGAACACCTGGGTATTCGGATCAGGTAGAGACTTCTCGGCCGTTGCGGCACCGATCTGTGCGGAAGCGCCCACACCTTAAGCCAGAAGCCTGCCGAGCCAGGTGGCAAAACCTTCTGGGATTCCGAAGAGTTTGATCGTTACCTGACTCGCTGTTGGGACGCGCGCGTTGCGAGTGAGTCGAAGAGACCAATCGAGGCGATAATGGGCGCGCTGTGCACGGGACAGGGGAGCAGGTGCAAGGTCTGGGTCGGCAGAGAGACTCTGCTCCACCTGCACTTCTACACGTTGGTGACGCAGCAGTTGCATGCACGCCCGCCGATGAACCTTTCGACTCCAATCATGCCAGAGAAGCGACTCACCCCCGACAATGAGGGGATGCAGGAGCACACTGACCTAGCGCGGCTTTTTGGTGGCGCTGCCCTGCCATTGGCACTGCTCGCGCAACGGACAGGGACGACAACTGTGGATGCTGGCGCCATACACCACGCGCAGGCTGCCATCGGCTTCTCGACGTTGCTCATGCGCCAGTAGCTTCTGGTCAGCGGGGCACCGCAGCGTCCCATCAGGTTGGAGAGGGAAATCCTGCCCAGAGAACCGGCCCGCTTTCCAGGGCAAGCCCACCTGAGGGGGAGCATAGCCGGAGGCGGGAGCGGCGTGCGGGGACGGAGAGGGGAGAGCCGGAGCAAATTCGGTGGTGCGCACCAGATCAGGATGAAGCTGGTGCCCCAGCTCCAGGCGCAGGTTCCACACCCATTGGCTGATGATACTCCAGGCCTCTTGCCCCCAGGCCGATTGACTGCACCACCGGTCCGGATCCTGCTCTTCGTCTTCATCTGCCAGAGCCGGCTCGAAGGCGCCGCGGTGCAGATACAGCTCGACGACATCGGAAGCGGTGAAGGCTTGCTGCGGCAGGTTGCTGAAAAAGAGTTCGTAGACCATGCCCGCACGGGTGACGCCCACCGGACTCTTCTTTTTGGTGGCGGGATGCGTTGCCACGACCACGCGGCACAGCACCCCTTCGGGTCCCACCGGTACCGGTGAGCAATTGTAGAGACTGCGGACCATCTGACTTTCCAGGCGCTGCTGGAATTGATCGGGAGGGAGGTGCAGGCGTGCCTGAACGAGCGGATGATCGAGCACACTGTACTCTTTGCCTCTGGTCACGAACGCGAAGCCTGCCAGGTCAGAGAGGACGGCTCCTGTGCCGTATTGGCCATCAAGCCGCAGCAGGGCGCGTTCCTGCGTGAGTTGGTGGGCGGTCAGATAGCGACCAATGGCCGCGAGCGCTTTCCGCAATTCCTCCCGATACCGACCGTTGCCGCGGTTGCCAAAACTGCCGAGCCAGGGGTAGCTGTGCGCCTGAGAAACCACCGTACGCGTCCTGACGATCTCTCCGCGCTTGCGCCCGGTGTAGCCAGCAGCACAGACGTCATCCAACCGGCGGAAAGGCTCGGGCAGGTCCGCGGCTTTCGGTAAGGCGCGTTGACGGGCGGCCTCACGCGTGCCATCAATATCAAGGACCACCCACTCACTGCCAGTTCGATCCACCAGCCCCCCGATTTGCTTGTCATGCGTCATCGGGCGACCGAGCAAATCATCGAGAAAGAGCGTGCGCAGGGCTTCGACGGGGGTCTCAGTCAGCGCCGCCAAAAAGCGCGAGAGCGCCGAACGGGAAGGCAGTCGATCCCGCTCAAACAAGGCCATGAACGGGAGGGCAAAAGGCTGGAGCCGCTCGTAGAAGGCCTCCAGGGTGCGCTCTCCGCTGATGGCGTAGCCGAAAAGCACCGCGAGAAAATCGATCACCTCGTAGCGCCCGAAACGCTTCCGTGCCAAGCGCACCTGCTCACTGATCTTGCTCAGAATCCCGTGCTGGCGAAGATATCCGCTGAGCAGCACGACTTCCCCGAACCAGCAGGGCGGCGCCGGGTTGGACTCCGAAGAGGTCTGGATATGCACCGATCCATCGGCGATACTGTTCATGTCTGCCTCCTTGATGGGAATACATTCGTTCTTCCCTCTCAAAGAGGCACATCTCTATGCTTGTCTGCTACAGGTTACTATCTCGTTGCGCAAGTCGTGGGCATAAGGGAAGGTATAAATGCAGGAGCCTCGGGTGGCGATTGTGTAAGTGTTACGGGCCTACATCGCGCCCGCTCTGTAACCTGGTGAAGAATCCAGGATGAACGGCAAGGGGAAACAGGCCCGCTTGTGGGGAGAGATATGGCGAAATTTGGGGAGAACTCTGACAATATTTTGGTATCTCATCTTGCCGAAAAGTGTACAGGTTCCAAGGTGGTTTTAGCTCGCAATTGTGTACAATTAGTCGTAGATGAAAAGCCACACATGCGAGAGGGCGAAGAAAAGAGGATTGTCTATGCTCCCCGATAGTGAAAACAGCGAAACTCCCTCATCTGATGTGGTAGCACTGTGTAGACTGCTGGCGCGCATTTTGCACCGCTACCTTGCCCAGTGTGATGCTCGAAGCGTTAGCAGTACTGCATCCGATGCTGTGGCTGTTAAGAGCCAATCTGCTTGAAGGAGGTGTATATGAAGACGTGGCATGAGGAATCTCAGACACCTCCTGTCGTCGCTGGCTATGTTCGTCGTTCTAGCAGAATGCAGCTTGAAAATTTTAGCCGCGAGGCGCAGATGAGGGGTATAGCTGATGAGTGCCAGCACCGGAGCCTTCCTGACCCCAACTTCTATGAAGATGATGAATGCAGCGCCCGTGGAGAGCAGATTGCCAGACGCCCCCAGTTCAAGAAGCTCCTTGAGGACGTAGCGGCCGGACGCGTTCAAATCGTGATGGTCCATAGCCTGGACCGCTGGTCGCGCAATGTGATGGTGACGCTGCAGAGTTTCCGTATCCTCGCGCAGCACGGCACTGCGTTTATCTCGCTTTCAGAAAATATCGACTACACCTCAGCCGAAGGCCGATTGCAATTGACGATCCTGGCGGCATTCGCAGCCTACTTCAGCGATGCGCTCTCCAAACACACGAGCAAAGGCAAGAAGGAGCGCGCGATCCAGGGGTTCCACAATGGAGATACGCCCTTCGGCTATATCAAGAGCGGACCGAAGGCTCAGCTAGCCCAGGACCCGTCGACGTTTCCTGGGTTGCGGATGATAGGAGAGATGCGCATGAGAGGCCTGGAGGCGGAGAAAATCGCGGATGCTGTGAATGCGGCGAGATATCGTACCGGCAGTAAGCGGTTCGGTGATCGCCTTTTTACTAAGGATACCGTGACGGCCATTTTGCGCAATGAGTTCTACTGTGGCTTTGCTCCGGGCGACGAGAAGGGTACGGTCTTGTACCACGGCGAGCGGCACAGGGGACAGCATCTGGCGGCGTTTACTTACGAGGAATGGCAGCAGATTCGGTCCGTGACCCGGTCGATGCACCACGCCTGCAACCGTCCTCAGTCGGCGAGGAGAATGTACGAGTTCGCAGGCTATGTAGCCTGCGCCGAGTGCGGATTGACACTACGGTGCCAGGGACACTCGCAGACTCACCATACCTACTACCGGGACCCGGCGAGGACCCGGCGACTCCCCTGCTCTACGGGAGGCGAACTGACGGTGCGTACTGACCTGGTACGGCAGCAGTTCGGAGGATTGCTCGCAGGTCTGGCGCTGCCTGATGACTGGCGCGAGGTGATTCGGCAGCAGATGGTGGAACTGGCGGAGGCAGGTCTCCTCAGCGCGGCTGCTATCGAGCGCGAGAGGGGGCGGCTCAGGTTGAAGCGAGCGCGTGTCCTCAAGCAGCACCGCGAGGGCTATATCGACGACGAAGAAATGGAGGGGGAGTTAGCGGCTGTTGAGCTGGCGCTACGCGAGCTCGCGGCGCAAGAGGAGGGCGGGGTGAAACTGGACGAGGTGATTGCTGCTGGAGAGAGGATGCCGGGCATAGCGGCGCTGTGGGAAGTGGCGACGGTGGAGGAGCGGCGCGAGATGGTGATGCTGGTACTGGAACCCGGCGGGTTATACTATGACCTGCAAACGAAGTCCATCGCAGCGATAAGGCCTCGCCCCGCATTTCTGCCGCTGTTGAGTACCCTGGCTGGGGTGAGCGAATTCGATGAAGCGAAGGGATTACTGGTGATGAGAAGGGGATGAGACCAGAAATCGATGGCAAATCGTTCGCTCGGGGGAGGCGAGAGCCTCCCCCGAGTTCGTATATCTCTCCATTTGAACTCCTCTGCGATTGCAAACCCTTACGCGAACTGTGTATACTAGTAGCTGCTAGCTTTTTCTTGGAGCAGAAAGAATAAAATCGTAGCATGTCTTCTGGAGCGAACAGGACTGACCGGGCTCATGGTAAAGTTGTATGATCAGGTGACAACGCCCCCTTTCGTGGTTGAGGAAGATTTCGGTGTGTTTCTCTCGCGCGTGCGCCGCCGCTACCGCATGCAGATCATCGAGGTGGTCGAATCTCTTCACTCCTACCTCCCCAGATGGGATCGCTTCACGTATAGCCGCATTGAAAGCGGGCGGCGGGCACCGCGGTTTGAGGAGCTGCTCCCCCTGTACCGAGGCCTGGTCCTCGGCTGCGGCATCGCCTTTGGTCCAGACGAGCGGCAAACGTACCTCGCTCTCGCGCGCAAGAAGATCGAGAGCAAGCAGAGCCACCGCGATCAGCAGCGATCCGATGCGGATTGGAGGCTGCTCTCGGTTCAACTGGCAGAGGTTGACTGCGACCCCGCGGTCCAGTCCCCTCACACCAGCCCGTCCGCGGCGCAAACCAGGGCGGCGACAGCGTTATCCCTAGCGGATATCCGCTATATTGTAGGCCGGGATGAGTGGTTGGCAGAGATGCTCGGTTTCTACCTTTCTTCCGCACCTAAAAAACTTGTCGTCGTGCAGGGCCCCCTGGGCTCGGGCAAATCGAGCTGTTGGGATCTTCTCCTACGGTCTCTCGTCCAGCAGGATGCCTCCGCTCTCATCTCTACATTTCACGGGCCGCGACCCCGCGCCGGGGATAGCAATGTTAGCCCCGAAGAATTCCTTGAGCAGGTGATCGGGACGCTGCTGACAGAGTTGAAAGTGGCGCCGCCGAGCGACGACGCCCCCGCGCGGCCTATCACCACCGAGGCGCGCGTCGAAAGCGTGCTCCAGCACCTGGCCGCGAGCCCACGGCGGGTGGTCTTGCTCATCGATGACGGGGATGCCCTGCTCGGGGAGGACGGACAGCTCAGTCATAGCTGGCGCACCTTCCTTGAACGCTTCCTGCACTGCCAACATAAAGCGATCATCTACCTCATGACGCGGCAGTGGCCAGAATGGCGGGGGAAGGATCAGGCGTTCGTGGAAGAAACCCGTCTTCCCGCTCTGCGCCCCGAAGATGGAGCGCAACTCCTGCGGAATCTGGGGAGCGAATTTCAGCACCTTCCCGCGGCGCTGCTGGAGCAGTTGAGCGAGCGGTGCGGAGGCAACCCCTTCTTGATTGAATGCTGCGCCTCCTTGGCCCGCAAACCACTCGTCACGTTCTCCTGGAGTCGGGAGGTAGGACCAAGGCCTGCCGATGGCGGCGAGGTAGCGCGCGCGCTGCGGAGCATGATCGAGGCACAGTCGGTGCTTTCCCGCGAAATCGCGCTCGAAAGGCGAACACTGCTCAACGAGGTGATTCGCAGCCGCATCTCGCAAGATGCGCAGCACCTCCTGCAGATTCTTGCGCTGGCGACGACCCCCCTGGCGACTCCGCTCCTTCATTCGATGTGCCAGAATCCGCAACTGGCGGTAGAGGACCTGTTCCGCGCGTCCCTGGCACGGGTGCCTGGCCACGAGCGCGTACAGCTCTTGCCGGTGGTGACAGAAGCCGTCATCGGGCGCCTCTCCCCCGGGGAGATTCGCCTTGCCGAGGGCAGCGTCATCGACGCCTACCGCGCATGGCTGGAAACGGGGGATTTCATCGGCGAGCAAGAACAGAGCCAGGTGATCAGCGAGCTGGCCGCGCTCCTGTTGAAACACCGGCGGTTACTCGACGCCGCCCAACTGCTCATCCGCTACGGCTGGCTGTGCTCCGCTTTCGGACACGGTTCGCGTTTGAGCCGACTGGCGCAGCGAGAACTGGAGCGCCCTGACTGGGGCGCAGGATCGGCAGCAAGCTGCTCCACTACTACATCACTCCCATCGCTGGCCAACCAGTTGATAGCGCAGTCCGCGCCCAGGATGCGCAGCGTCTGCTCGCAGCTGCACGCGTGGGGGATGTCGGCTTGACATCGCGCACGCAGATACGCCTCACGCATTTCGTCGTGCTGCACTTGATGAACACCCGGCGCTTCGATGAAGCGCGGGCGCTGATCGAGGAGAGCAGCAGGCGCCTGGAGGCTCAGGCCGAGGACGATCCGGAAGTAATCGCGACCTTGCGCGCCATGTCGGCGCGATTGCTGGGTACATGGAGCGATGACGCCGGAGAGAAGGGAAAGCAGCAAGAAGCGTTGGCCCTGAGGCACCAGGCGGCGGCAATCCTGCAGCAGTGCATTGATACCGTGCTCGCGCTGGAAGAGCGCACACCTCACTGGAGCGTGAGGCAAAGCAACCTCAAGTATCGCCGGGCCAGGTACCTGACGAATCTCGGCTACCACCTGGGCCTCCTGGGCCGCTACGAGCAGGCGCTGCAGGCGCTGGAAGAGAGCATCGTCCTGAAGAAAGCCGGGTACGCGGAACGGGGTTCGCTGGCCGCGGCGCTCGGTGAAAAGGCGCAGGTGCTCGCGCGCGTTGGACGCTTTCTGGAGGCCCTCGATTTCGACCAGCAGGCGCACGATGAACTCCAGCGCCTCGCGGAATCGGGCCACGCCTCGGCACCGGCAGAGAAATGGGTCTACCAGGTTGACCGGGCATGCCTCTACCTGCGCCTGGGAAGGGTAGACGAAGCCGAACGGCTGCTGCGGGAGGCCGAGTGCCAAATCGTGGACAGGCGCAAGGAGTACCGGATAAAGGCCCGGAGAGCGCTGGCCGAAATTGAAGAGTGGCGCGCGGTATCTCCCGGCTACCAGCTCGACTGGCGCTGGTCCGCGCCCTACAGGGCCGCCATCGCCTACGACCCGTTTCACTGGCTGGCGCCGGCCGGTCCCTTCACTCGCGAAGAGCAGGCAGAATGGGAAAGGCTCGCCAATCGCGGGGAGGAAGAGGATACCCAATTGAGCCGGTCCGCACTGATGTCCGCATCGCGGGACCGAGAACTGGCAGCCGCACTTGCCGAGGGGCGCGAGCCGCAGCTGCACTACCCTGCCATCCCGCTGGCCGATCTCAAGCAGCGGCAGGCCGCCCTCCTCCAGCTCGCAGCAGGGGTGGAGGAGAAGGAGCCAAATGCGCTGCTGCGCCGCTTCTATCTCGACGCCATCGAAGAGCAGCGCTGCTACCTGCGCATGATCCAGGCCACACGCGAGGGCGACGGCCCCACCTTCTTCGCCTGCAATCGTGAACTCCACGACCAACCAGGTCCCGCCGAGATGGGAAGCGCCTTGACCTACCTGGCGCAGCTTATTGGACGCGGGCTTCGGCGTCCCGACACAGAGCCATTGAGCACCCGGCTCCTGGCTCTCCTCAAACAGTTCTCGCTACCGGTCGAGATGCCCACGCAGCAGCTTTCCACGATCTTCCTTCAGGAAAGGGCGAACAGGCCTGCCAGGGTCGCATCGAACGGGCAGATGATCTCGCCCGCGACCGTCAAGCGCTTCTTCGAGGCAGTGCTGGAGATGTATGGCTTCGAGGGCTGGAGCGTGTCCCTGGATCCCTCGACAAACGACCCACGCATCGAGCCAAACGTGCGGTCGGTGATCTTGCCGGCGGCGCAAGCCATTTCTATCACCCGCATCCGCAACCTGCTCTCGCACGAAATCGAGAGCCACGTGTTTCGAACGGTTGCTGGCGAACGCTCTCCCCTCGCACTGCTGGGGTTGGGAACCAGGGGATCCCTGATGACCGACGAGGGGCTGGCGCTGTACTTTGATCGCCAGACAGCGCTGGCACAGGGTACGCGAACCGATGAATCCGACCTCGGCTTCTGGATCGGCACACTGGCAACTGGCCTCGCGAGCGGCGTCTCGGCCCCACCGCTGACCTTCTCCTCCCTCTTCAAAGTATTCGAGCTGGTGTTCGCCCTGAACAGGCTGCTCAAGGGGATCGATAAGGACGTTGCATCAGGGCGAATGAGAGTGCGCTCGCTCGCCCTCGGGCGCTGCCTCCGCACGTTCCGGGGTGTGCCCGACCTGCGAGTCGCCGGGCACGCCTACGTCAAAGACGCCATCTACCTCCGCGGCTACCGGGCCGTGACGCAGGCAGTCGAGCGAGATAGCAGCACGCTCACGAGATTGATGGTTGGCATCGTCGCTTTAGAGCAGCTGGAGGCCCTGAGAGAACTGGGCATCGACTCTCCCCCCCACCCACCCCGCTGGCTGGCGCACGATCCGCAAATAGAAACATTTATCTCATCTTTTCAGGAATCACCCGATCACTCGGGAGTTTAGTAAAATTCTGTAGCTGGGGAGGCGGCGAAAGCTTTTCTTTGGATATTCAAAGCCCCGAATCTCCAATCGGCCTCAGGATAGCCAGTCGTCCCCCAGATGGCGAGATGAGCATCTCTTCCATCAAGTGTCCGATGCTTCAGTAGCTTCGTTGCCAGCGCTTGAACCGCGGGCCAGGAGCCCGAGAGGATGCGCTGGGCTTCCACCCAGCAGGCATCTCTGATGGCCGAACGCTCCTGTTCCTCAGAACTGAGACGCAGAAGCAACGTATTGATTTTCTCCAGGTCGTCCCGCTCGCTGCCCTCTTGATAATCGTCCTCTCCGCCGTACGAGGCACAATAGTACGCCATGGCGAGCATCCCTGCATAGTAAGCAGTGACCGTCCTGGGATCGATCCTGCCTCGCCGGAGAAACTCATCGGGCGATAGGCCCTCATCTACATTTGGCATGAGAAACCCAAAGCGGCAGTACCCCTTGTAAGCGGCCCGACTCGAGGCGATAGAGACTTCCTCGACCAGGCCACCAACCATATGCCATACGACAGCATGGCCAGCCTCGTGATAGGCATGGAGAACGCGCTTCAGGTGGAGGTCCCGTCTCGATGACATGCCATTTCTCTCCTGGACTTCGAGCCGTCTTCCGGATGCCCTTTTGCCCCGGTGATGATTGACAGTGCCGCCAATTCCTCAGCAATCATACCAAATTTCTTGTCTCATTGCAAAAGCCCATGCGAAGATTCTCGTTGCACTTGCCAGCCATATGCTTTCTGTGTTATGGTTTCTCGTAGAACCTGAGCGTTCCGGTAGGCAGTACTTCTGTAAGCAGTGCGTGTTCTTCCAAGAAAGGAACCGAGGACCTATGCCCCAAGAAGACAATGGCGACGGCGAAGATTAGGCTGTTTCAGCAGGAGAGCGTTGACAGCTAGCATCGGGCACGCAGGTAGTCAGCTACGCCTGTAGCTGACTACTCGTATTCAGTGCAGGCTCTTGCGTGTGTACCCGTCCTTTCCCGCCAGCTCGGGGCGCGCCAGGCGCGCAACTTATTTACAGAAAGAGCGCTGGGAGACGCAGATGCGACACGACGTACATTTACCCGCCCTCTACGAGGGCATGACCGAGCGTGATGCGGTGACCATCATCCACTGGTACGCACGAGAACGGGATGTTGTTCAGGCCGAGGGACTCCTTCTGCGCGTGGATGTCGGCCCATCGCTGACCGACATTCCACAGCCGTTTCCCGCGGCCTGCCAGATAACGCGCATTTACAAACAGGCGGGCGAGACGGCCCACATGGGCGATCTCCTCGTTACCCTGGAAACGTTGGAGAACCAGGAGGCAAAAAGGGCTTAGCCCTCGTTTCCTCTGACGCACTGAAGGAGTGGCACTTGCAAGTGCCACTCCTTCAGTGCGTTTTTGGCTCACATGAGCCACTCCGCCACGGGCCTTTCTGATACACTCGCAGGAAAGAGGACGCAGGTCCTCCCGCAAAACCCTTCCGAGAAGTAGTACGAACTGTTCTTCGCCCGTCGATTGAGAGGAGCATATGCAAGGCTACGCAGAAAACTTTATCCCCGTCGTCCCCGTCGAAGAGGGATACTTACTGCACACCCCCGAAAATCCCTTTTGCCCCGTCGATCCGTCGTGCCCGTGCCATGAGGACCCCTCATTAATTGATGAGGTGGCAGGTTTCGTGCGGGAGGGTTTACTCACCCCTCAGGAGGCAACGGATTTTGTCAGCGGGAAGATGGTATAGGGGGGGACATGGGACGCAAACTACCTGAACAGCAGGCATTTCGCTATGACGACGACCATGTGCCGGTACGCCGCCGCAGCGCAACGCCCGAAGAATTAGCCACAAGAAGAGCAACCACAGGAGAGCCAGGCCGGGCACGGCAACCAGGGCAACGTGTGGAAGAACAGCCGCTGCCAGCCAGTACCCACCGCGCAGGCCACTATGCGGGCATCCACCCCGAGGACCAACCATATATGACGCAGGAGGGTCGGCTGCAAAGGCCGTCTCGGTACAGCCTACCCGTTGACCTTGAGGCAGGCGGGGACTACCAGGAGCCAGAACGATCGCGAACCACCGTCGTTCGCTACCCACTGCAGGCGCGCCCACAGCAGACCAGAAATATCTATCACCCTGCCAGGGAAACGCGGGCGTTACCCCGTCGCTCTTCCTGGGCGCTCTACGCCGGAGTAATCCCGCTGGCGCTCGTGGTCATTGGATTTTTCGGGTTCGTGGTTCTCAGCGGGTTGGGGAACTGGTGGCAGACGCAGCGAGACGACTGGACATACGGCCGCCCCAGAACGTACCAGGCCGACGCGGTTGTTGGGCACGACGACTCGAAAGCCAGCCCGTCTCATTTCATTGCTGTTAAGTGGGATTAAATTTAATGCCACTTAACTTGCATTATGTGCGGTTTTCTGCTCGATTCCTTTGAGGTTTCTAAGAGAGACGGGCGGAAATCCCACATAATCGCGCTGAACCTGAACAGGCAGGTCATCGTGATTGAACTTCCAGGCGGTAACCCGGCCAGGGCGCAGATCTACATCGGTCCGACCCTGATCGGCGACGGACCGGAGAACCTCGTCCCCGTGACCCTGACCTTTGAGGATAGGAACGGTGACGGCAAGCCCGATCTGAACATTCACATCGGGGACCAGGTGGTTGTGTTTCTCAATAACGGCACGAAGTTTGTTCCACCGCAGCAGCACTAGAGGGAGCGGCGGTAGTGCCGCCCCTGTTCTTTTTCATAAGGAAAACCGATGGATAACCCGGCTCCAGACAAAGATCAACAGGCAGCCCTCCCGGCGGACACCGAGCAGTTGTCCTTCGCCTCCTTTTTCGCGGATGGGGAGGAAGAAGTCTACCCGCATCTCGCGCCGGAGGAGGTGGAGGAGACATTTCTCGCCGCTTATGCGGAGCTACCAACCCAACCGCTGCCCGCTGTCCCACAACAGCAAGCGGCTGACGGCCGCGTTCTTCTGTGTTTGCTCTTGTTTCTCTTCTCATTTGTGGGGGGAGCGGTTATCGGCATCATCACCTACCCGACCGTGACCATTGAGATTGTATCTCTTACCAAGAGCGAAACCTACACAACGCGGCTTGCTGTACCCACGCGCAGCCTCGCGCCTGTGGCCCTCTCGCGATCGTCAACCGCCCCCACTACCGGACGTGGTCACCAGGACGCGGCCCAGGCGAGAGGGATACTCACCTTTTACAACGGGCGATTTTCACCACAGGCCATACCTGGGGGAAAGGTATTTGTCGGCGGGGATGGGGTAGCAGTCTCAACGGATCGAGCGGTCAGCGTACCGGCAGCCCAACCGCCGCAGGTCGGGGAGGCGACCGTTTCGGCCCATGCTCTGCAGGCGGGGAGCCCGGGCAATATCGCGGCCAACGATATCGCTCTCGTCGTGTCTAGCGACCTGCTGGTGAAAAATATGAGCTCATTCTACGGGGGCAGGGGCGCCAGAGACTACCAGGCCGTCGCGCAGCGGGATCTCGACGGCCTGTCCTCAGCCTTACGCAATGCGCTCACGCAGGCTATGCCCCAGGCATTTCGCCTTGCTCCAGGCGAAGCGGTCGTACCGACGAATTGCGTCTACCACATCGCCGCCTCCGCCGCGGCCGGGGATGAGGCAACAGCGATTACGGCAAGGGCGACCTACACCTGCAAGGGGATAGCCTATAACCGGGGTGAGCTACGACAACGGGCCACCACAGCCTTTACCCGTCAGGCAACCCTGGGCGCGAACTACCAGCTTGAGGGCGATTTACAGGTGAACGTTGTCAGTGTTTCGCCTTTCACGATTTCGTGCGGCGGCTTGTGGGTCTATGTTCTGCCAGAGGGCTACGAGCAGTTTCTCGCACAGCAGATAGCGGGCGATAGCCCGCATCAGGCCCAAACCTATCTCTTGCACACAGGATTCATCACCCGCGCAACCGTTCCAGAGCCCCTACCCAAGGATCCAGGACACATCCGGTTCCAGATACTCCTCGGCGTCTAAGGAGCGTGCTGAACGCATAGGAACTGATCAACAGGAGGAAGAAATGATCCAGAAGCACAATGCTTTCGATGGAGCGACCATCGTCGTTGCAGGATACGTGCGTCGATCCAGCGAGATGCAGAAGGACAACTACAGCATCGACGCGCAAAAACGGGCCATCAGGGAGGCGTGTAAAATACGCGGCCTCCCGGAGCCGATCTTTTATGAAGATGATGAGCGAAGCGCGCGAGGTGAGCAGATTGCCCAGCGGCCGGCATTCAAGATGCTTTTAGATGACGTGCAGGCGGGCAAGGTCCACATCATCATCGTCCACACCCTTGATCGCTGGTCGCGCAATGTGATGGTGACCCTTCAGAGTTTCCGCACACTCGCGCAGCATCAGACGGCGTTCATTTCGCTCTCTGAGCACATCGACTATTCAACGCCTGAGGGAAGGTTGCAACTCACCATTCTGGCGGCGTTTGCCGCTTATTTCTCCGATATGCTGGCGAAGCACACCAGCAAAGGCAAAGGCGAGCGGGCCGCTCAGGGGCTCTACAATGGCGATATTCCCTTTGGCTATCGCTCGACCGGGCCAAAGTCGCCGCCCGAACACGATCCCGAGGAATTTCCTGGCCTGCGCATGCTGGGGGAACTGCGCATGCAGGGCTATTCGGCCGATGAGATCGCCGACCGGCTCAACGCCGCAGGCTACCGCACCGGCAGCAAGCGCTTTGGCGCGCGACTGTTTACCAGCGATACGGTGACGGCCATGCTGCGCACCGAGTTCTACGCGGCCTTTGCGCCGGGAGATGACCGGGGGACCGTGCGGTACAAAGACCAGCGCTTCGGGGGCCTGCACCCGGCCGCCTTCACCTACGAGGAGTGGCAGCAGATCCGCTCCATCACGCAATCGATGCACCACGCCGCCAGGCGCCCCGAGCGCGGCAGGCAGACCTACGAGTTCGCGGGCTACATCGCCTGCATCCACTGTGGGCTAACGCTCCGCTGTCAGGGCCACGCGGTCACCAAGCACCTGTACTACCGAGATACGGCTAAGAGCCGCCGCATTCCCTGTTCGACCGAGGGTGATTTAACCATCCGCGCAGATTATGCCCGCGATAACTTCGGAGAACTGTTGAAAAGCTTGACCTTGCCGGATAACTGGCGCGAGACCATCCGCCGCCAGATGCTGGCCGAAGCACAGAACGAGGGGCAGACCGAGGAGGGCAGGGAGCAGGAGAAGGAACGCCTGAAGCTGAAGAAAGTGCGCACGATCAAGCTCTACAAAGAGGGCTACATCGAGGAAGCGGAGTTTCAAGGGGAGATGGCGGCGGTGGAGCTGGCGATCCGCAAGCTCGATGTCCCCGAAGTGGGCGGTGTGACCTACGACGAAGTGGTTGAGGCGGGGGAACACATCCCAGGCATGGCCGCGTTGTGGGATGTAGCGACACCCGAAGAGAGGCGGGAGATGGTGATGCTGCTGCTCGAGCCGGGGGGCCTGTACTACGACATGGAGCAGAAGATCATCGCCGCGCTCAAACCGCGTCCGGCGTTCCTGCCGACCCTGCGCATGCTGGGCGGTATTGTTGAGTACGACGAGGCCAGGGGACTGCTTTTAAGCGAACGTTGGCAAGAGCGGAACCGACGGGCGACGACTACTCTGTCGCCAATTTTATACCTCTTCCAAATCCCCTCCTCAACCCTTTCCCGGAAGCTGCAACAAGTCCTCTCAGAGGTGGTTGTCACGCCCGTAGTTGAGTTACAACGCAGGCCCGGACCGAAAGATATACCCTATGGAATACCAGAAGATCAATGGCCTGATGTTCTTGCGCGAGTTGAGAACCATGAATCCTACCGCCAGGTTGCAAACGACTATGGCGTCTCACGCGAAACCATACGCCGTTTAGTGCGAGCTTTAAAAATAAGAAAGGTCAGTTATTCCTTATAATATATCCAAGAAATCTTGGGCAATAACAGTCGGGTGAGACATATGTCTCCAGAATTGCCTGTGATGGTCGTAGTCAAAGGTTTGCGCATATTTAGTTGCGAACCGATCACGGTAGGTGAGCGTAAGACGCGCTGAATGAAAGGGCAGATCAGGGTTCTGCATCATATCATACAAACCTGGCTCTTGAGGCGCGTAAAGTTTGTAACCTCCTATTTCCTGCCCGCCATTCAATTTATCTCGACGCAGCAGCAGGGTAAGCGTTACTACATCCCCCGGTTCAGTCGGACAGCCCAAATATTCTCGCCAGTGATACCCGTCATTCCCATCCATACGCCTTTGCGGCATGGTTTGGGGAATGATATACGTTTCACACCCATAGAGTACACCAAAGATGTCGTAGGCATTCTCTTTTCCGATATTTTTAATATCGATACGCTGTTCCGTAGCATTCACGTCTATCCAGTTTGGGGAATTTGTCTGGAAAGTGGGGGAGGTGAGGATTTTGAAATCTGGACTTGCAGTAGTAGGTAGATCTTTTTTATCCTGACTTTTTTCCCATTGTTCCTCCCATTGCTCGACAGAACGCCGCCCAGCCTATGCACACACCAGAGTTATCCGATGAGGCAGAGTTCTCTCCTGCGCCAGCATTTTCATCTCGTACTCGACTGCCGCCAAGTGTGGCCTGGGTTGAAGAACAGTCACAACTCAAAACGGTCAGTCGGGGAGTCGGCCCACAGGAGAACCTGCGCATCTCTGCATGAAACCGGGAAAGCCGGTTCCTGCTCACCATGCTCATGCTCGCAAGATACGCAGATGATCGACTGGCGTGAAACCCTGTGAATGTGTTTCAATTGAGGTTGACAGTGCACGCGGATTCGCAGGAGGTAGTTGGCCTGACAACACCAACGAAAGAAGAGTACTCAGGAAAAGGATGACGAATCCATCCGGGCCCAAACTCATGAAGGCTGCACCTCGCTCAGTCGTGGCGCGGTGCGCAAAGGCTTATGGAGGGTGGCGGCGAGTGCCAGGATGACTTGCGGGACGAAGAGGAGCACAACGGTGAGAACGGGACCAATTGCCTGGAGGAGCACACCGGTGAGCAACAACCCAACCGATTGGCAGCCGAACAAGACGACGCGGTAGATGCTGTTCACCCGGCCCTGCAACTGGTCTGGGATCGAGGCTAAGCGGTAGCCGTATTGTACCGAGGCGTGGATTGGAACGACGATGAAGGCAGATGCCACGATCAAACCTAAGACAACTGGATTGGGTGCGAAGGCGAAGGGCAACCACGTCAAGGCTAGGAGCCAGCTTGCGATGATCATGAGTGGCCCGACGCGGAATCGCCTGGCGAGTGGACCGGCGATGAACGCGCCAAGGATGCTGCCGATGCCGCCACTTGCCAGGATGAGGCCGGTCGCAAGCTTGGATGCATGGTGTTGCTGGGCAAGTACAAGCACGATCAGGACATACCCGGCACCACAGAGGTCGAATCCACTTACCAGCACTGCCAGAAAGCGAATAACCGTGTGATGCCAGAGCCAGTGCATGCCATCCAGGATCTCTGTCCAGAGGCGCGTGCTGAATCGGCCCCCTACACGAGGCGCGGCGGTTCGTTCTTGTTGAAACGGCGTGTTGATGAAGAGCAATGAGCAGACCGAAACGACATACGACACGGCGTCAGCCAGAAATGGCATGGCGTTGCCAATGGCATAGAGGATGCCACTGAAGGATGGCCCGAACAGTCCCGAGATGGAGTACACGAACTCATTCTGGGCAGTAGCACCAGCAAGTTGTTCCTGCGACACGACGCGTGGCAGAGCCGCCGCTTCGGCCAGACCGAAAAAGAGGAAAAGTGTGCCCTCGATGAATGAGACCAGATAGAGTTGTACGGCTGTGAGCCATCCGCAAGCGACGGCAAAGGGAATACTTAAGAGGGCAAGGGCGCGTCCTGTATCGCAGAGAATCATGACCCGCTTGCGATTCCAGCGGTCAATCAACGCTCCAGCGGGAAGGCCAAAGAAGATGTAGGGCAGCGTGCGAATGGCTGCAATCAGACCCGCTTGCGCAGGGGAGCCGGTGACCGCCAAAATCAACCACGGAAAAGCGATCAACGAGATCTGCGATCCAATTGCTGAGACAATCTGCCCGCTCCACAGCAGCAAGAAGTCGCGATTGTGCCATAATGAGGCGGGTCGAGCAGGTGTTGTGCGCGTATTTGGCATGGCCTTTCCCCTCGACAGAGAATCCTGTCCCCCGGACAGAGAATCTGTCTTGTTTACAGGAGATAATGAGTTTTCCATGAGCAAATCGCCTTGAATGGGTTTCTGCTTCCTTCAGCAAAATCGGCACACAACCCTCGCTGGGTCTGTAATCCGGCGATTGATCTGGGGACACCTCTACGAATCTAGACACCGGTTTGAGGACTTTTATTCCTTTTCCTGAGCATTCTTATCCCTTTTACAGGCGCATTAAATTTGCCAGTCAACCAGGGACAGCACACCCAGTGGCTGCCTGAGCAACCCCTCGCAGCGCGCGGATGAGCGTGCTCGGCAGGTGTCTATGCGGAGGGGAAGCCGTGCCGCTTGTTGAACCGGTCCAGGCAGGAAAAGAGCACACGAGAAGAAGTGTTGGCTCCTGCTCCATGCTACAATAACGTATGTTCCCCCAGGTGGGAGCACATTCTCAACAGCAAGGAGTAGACAGCTATGACAGAACCGGTAGCTTCCCTGGCGACGTTGTACAAACCAGGGTGGGAGCACTATCAACACGCTCTGGTCCACACCATCGCAGCACTTTCCTCTGAACAACTGGCCCTCCCTCTTGGACAAGAGCAGCGCTCGATCGGCGAGCTGCTCGAGCATCTGATCGGTGCGCGCTTCAATTGGTTCCACCTCTGGATGGGGGAAGGCGATCCCACCCGTGACTGGAACGAGGATGAGGACACTGCCGAGCCAGGCGTGTACCAGGCAGCTGCACTGGTCGGCATGTTTGAGAAGAGCTGGCACGTGATCTCCTCCGCCCTGGACCGCTGGACTTGGGCTGATCTAGAGCAGATGTTTGTCCCGCCAGCCTCTCATCAGGCCTGGCTCCGGAAGCAAGGGTTAGCAGAAGAGCCTCCACATACACGGCAGTGGATTGTCTGGCATGTCATGGAACATGAGATCCATCACGGAGGCGAGCTGTCTCTGGCATTGGGAACCTATGGGGTGGACAGTTTCTATACCTGGTGAGCATCAACGATCCCCGTGCTTGAGCCTTCAGACAGCGGAATGTACCCGACATTCAGCCGTGCATTGACACCCTTCCAGTGCAGTGATCCGCTGACTGTCGTCCTGTGCCCAGATGATGGATCACGACTACTCACCATGCGGGACATATGGACACAGGTGAGGGCTCTTTCTGCGCACCATTCAGGGCAGTTACCAACAGGGTCCCTAGTATAATGCCAGATGAAGCTTCTCTGCTCAATTCGACCGCCCGCAGATGTTGAGGCTCATTAAGTGAGATGTCCACTAAGGATCAAGATAGTACAAGACTACTTTCATAGTCGGGTACAATCAGGGAGTCAAGTGTGTTGAACCAACCCTTCTCATCGGCTATTCAAACAGCACGGCTGCCAGGTCCCGGCCAAAGTCGTCGCGGTTCCACAGTATATTGGCGTCTCTTTGTGGCAGGTCGCGATGGACCTGGTCATACTCATCTTCGATCCAGCACTTCTCGGTCGAATCGTAGCCCAATGTCGTCTCCGCTAAATGCTATTAACGACAGTGCAGCATCCAAATCGCGCTCCAGGAAGAGCCGCCGCTCTCTCCGCTGGGGGATGTAGATGGCCAGGGCATAGCCAGCTTCGCGACGGGGCCGGCCATCTTTGCCTGACCAGGTCCGGCGAAACCAGAGATGCGCGCGGACTTCCCGATCGCCATTGACCTCGCCAAGAATATCGTCTGTGCAGATTTCGCGGGGCAGGCGTGCAACGCGCCAGGTGGCACGAGCATAGCAAAAGCCGTTGACCTGCCCTGCCATCTTCATTCTGTATCGTACCCGCTGCTCTGGCAGCAGTTCTTTGAGCAACGATGGCATTTCTTCCTCCATGCTGTCGCAGTGAACTTTTCGAACAGGGTCTTCATGGCCTACCCTGTGGGTAGACCCGCATGACCCTGGATGGTACTACAGAGGCCATTCAGAAAACGAACAGATCGAGATGCCCCCTGTGGGTAGAGTCGGGGTGCAACAGAGCTGGTCCTTCACTCCTGGCTCTCGGCAACCAACAGTTTGCTTTTTCAACATAGCTCTTCTTTTTCGCCTCTTATTTACAGACAGGCAACTTCTGCCTGATTGTCTGCGAAACGCCTCACCTTTTGAGGAGTCGCACCGCACCTCGTAGGAGCAAGAGCGCCGCAGTAGTCAGCAACCAGGATGAGAGATCAGGAACGTACTGGCGCAGCAGGCTCCGGGGGGAGCGAGACCAGCGTGGGACGCCCCAGAGCAGCAAAAGAGGCGCGAGGAGATCACCGACCAACGCAGTAAAAATCGCCCGCTTCATACGAGGCCGCCTGGTGTTGGACCGTCCGCTCAAGAGGCGTCTCCATGCCCAGACTTGACCGGCGGAAAGCAGCAGGACAACGCTCTTCACGAGGAGGGTGAACGCCGCGAAGGGCAGCCGTTTCTCTGCCTCTGGCTGGCCGAGTAGGAGACGAAGGACGCCCGGCGCGATCTGATCGAGATGCAGCTGCGCGACCAGGCCGTTATTCGCATTGGCCAGCACAACCACGCCGATGCCGTGGCCTGGCATGATCAGCATATCGGCGCGATAGTTCGAGACTTCGCCACCATGCTGGAGGACCCGCTCCCCGGCAAATTCCTGCATGCGCCACCCCATTGCTGCGGCCATCCCCTGTTGCTCCGGTATCGCCGCCTGTGGCCGGTGAAGTTCTTCGATCCCGGCGGGGGACAACACCGCCGCGCCGCCATCCACACTCCCGCCATTGAGAGCCGCGTGAGAGGAGCTAGCCGTACGGTCGTTTGAACTCTTTGCCCAGGGGCCAGACCGAGACTGCCTGCTCCCCGCTCCCGTACTCGATCAGACTGGCACTTTCGATATCGAGGGAGAACAGATGAAAATGGGGCTCTTGCCAGGAGGTTCTCTCGGAGCGATACCTCCTGCGCACCTCCAAGTCCCGAATCTCGAAGGCTCGCCCGAACAGGCTGAATTCTACCTCGTCTCCCGTCGAGGTACAAATCGTGTTGTGAAGCACGAGGCGGGGGTCGCGCAGCAGATCGAGGGCTTTGCGCGACTGCCACATCATCCCCAGGTAGAGCACGTCGCCTAAGATGCAGGGCTCCACACAACTGATGCGGGGGGACCCGTCCTTGCGAATGGTACCAATGAGCGCGACCCCGCTCTGCTCGAACTGCGTCCTGCCCACTGCTGCCATCTTGGGCGCAGCAGCTGCGAACTGCTCCCAGTTCATGTCTGCTCTCTCCTTTCCGGCCATATGAGCAATGGAATGGCAACTGCCAGCGCCTCGTTCTTGTTTGCCAGCAACGCAGCATCCAGGGTGTCTTTTCCTGTCCCATGGGGGCCAGTCTCATTTGACGAACGCATTTTTCCCCTCATGAACAGCCATGAGAAAAAGTGTACGATGAAGTGCGAGGTTTGTCCAGATTGCTCGCTCTTCAATTTTGGCTCGTCAGTTCACCAAAAACCACGGTGAGCCAATGATACCCAGGTAGGCGTCTCTACCGGCGTATCCAAGCTTCCCGATTTGTTCCTTTCAGATCTCTTGCCCTCCATCACTCTGCTGCGTTCCACTACTGATAAGCGCTATGGTGTGCGGTGAAAGGTGTTTGAGTAGGGAGCTCCAGGTCATCTGTGTGGTTTCACATCATTCTCGGATCAGCCCACGCGATGCGCAATGAGCTATGCATTCAGCGAGAACAAGGAGAAGCAGCTTTCGAACAAGGAACAGATGAGCATCATCTCACCTTCCCCCGCTGCGCCGATCATGCCTCTGCGAGACGCTCAACATGTGCCAGGCGTACCCATCCCCATTTTCCCTGCGCATTCTCACACCACAACCACCCATGCTCTTCCAACACGGCCTGGAACTCCTCTCCCACTTCGACGGACAACACCGTGGAATCATACTCAGCGAGGGCGGTGCGTGTGGTTCCCTCGCCCGCTCCAGTCAGATACGAGAGCGGCACCCAATCCTCTTTGCCTGCCCCATTTCTACACCAGACCCATGCATCCTCCTCTTGACCAGTGATCTCGACCCGATCGCCCGGGTGCATCGTGAGGGGATCAGGATTCGTCGGGAGCTCGGCCGCACAGGCCCGTACTCTCCACGTCTGTGATGTCATGTGCTTTTCCTTTCTCTAGACTTCACCTCTGCTTGACTCCCTCTCGTAGAGAGACACATCCTGACTTCTTGTGTCAAGAATCGAGGGGTGTCCACGCGACACACAGCAAGAACCTGAAGCGCACAGGGCCAGTGTGGTGATAGCTCGTTGCGCATCGCGTGAGGACTTACACAGCTTTGGTGAAATAGCGAATGCTTGTGTTGTTCTCCATTGATAAGGAGTGGCGGCAAGCTGAGATTCACCCGCTTTTATGAGGACCCGAAACATTCGGCTACCCCATCAATTGCGCATAAGCAACCGGGCTGAGGTTGCTCGGCGAAGAGGGACGCGGCAACTGAGGACGGATCAGTCAGACATCACTAAGGGGTCTACGGTGAGAAGCAGAGGGCCAGGTTTTCGAACCTTTGTTCTAGCTATAGCTAGAACAATTGTATAAATAGTCGAGCGGACCGACGGGCGTCCGATTATCCGCAAGCATACAGCGTGACAGTAGTCAAGAGAAGCCGCCTCATTTCCTTTGCCCGAGCCAATAAACGATTTGCGATGCTATTACTCTCCACTATGTGGCTGTTTGATCTCAATTAAGCGATTCACATATCGGCTCGTCGAGATGTTCTGCAGTTCATGAATCTGTCCTGCTTCGCGGAAGGTGAGGTCGCCCGGAGCATCGGTGGGATCATATGCCTGTCCATCGTGCTCGACCACCCGAACGTGTGCTGCCTCGATAGTGACAACAAGGTAAGGAAGTGCATGATAGTGCAGATGGAGACGCTCTCCTGGTTCAAGCGATATTTCCCACACCCTCACGAGGTGGTTCTCGAAGAGAATCCGACTGCCGACCGGACCGTACCGCTGATCTGGTTTCATCAACTGTGCCCTCTGATGCTTCTTACCCACATTCCGCAGTTTAGGGAGAGAGCAAATAGAATTGTGAATACGCGGGACCAAGCAGGCGCAGAACCTGCTGATGAAGCGCTTGCAGCCCCAGCACCTGGGTGTGGAAGTCGGACCCCATGCGGATGTATAAGAG
>WNGK01001198.1_pt1 | contig 46716 bp, 33 predicted proteins | sample 5400601 | NCBI WGS metagenome assembly WNGK01 (sample SAMN13153376, study PRJNA577476) | soil metagenome | isolation source: 60 cm soil or saprolite under Garry oak tree replicate 1 | place: USA:California | collected 2016-06-15 | reverse complement strand
AGGAGAGACGCGCAAGTTAAACTCTGTCACGCCAAGTCCCGATCTTCCTGCCTTAGCTCCAATGATGAAGGTCGGGACTTGCACCCATCTCCATCAAACTGCGGAAACGAGGAGAAACGATGACGGCACATAGCGCAGGAGCATTTCGCGGCCACCGGCACGGTTGGTTTTCGACCTCCTCGGCGTCCGATTCGCCCATTTCCGCCGGTGTTGGTCGTTTACGAATACCCCTTTCTTCTCGGCGGAGCATTCTGGGGATTGAACTCCAGTTGGTGCGCGACCGGTGACCTCTTCTGGCCCTGGACGCTCGGTTACACCACTGTCTCCTCCCCTGGTCCCACAAACTATATTTCGCAGGTGTACGAGACTCCCATGTATGCCTACGGCGAAGAGAGACCGGACGTACCGCAGGTATCAGGTGTGTTGAGGATCAAGCCAAAGAGTGATTTGCGCCCCGATTTGCTTCGCCCTGAGGAGGCGGCGTGTCCCGATGGCGAACTCGACGAGGCCGCCGCATCGACGGAATCCACAGTCGTTCCCTCCCGCATCGAAGGGTTCGCCGCGCCGTTCGTCGTCGCATGCGACGCCCCCAAGCTTCCAATCGTCACCGCCGCGGCGATCGCGAGAGGCTTGAGCCATCGCCACACCCCGACGCCACGCAATTGAACGCGCCTTCGTGTCGACTGCATGCCCTCGCCCCAACGCACGATAACACCCCGCCTCCTCGACCGGTTGCCGGGCTCTGGCCAACATGTAATCCCGGCGAAGGTTGTTCGTGCGCTGGGAAGTGAGTACGGATTTCAGTTCACTGCGTCGAGCGCTGAACAACGCACGCAGATTCGAACGACGCTAAAAGGACGGCGATACCCTACTACGGCTCTGGACAGTGATTCTAGTGACCTGCTCCCCAGTTTCCGCACGAATCTGAGTATGATTTGTGCGAAAGAAAGGGAAGAGGGTATGTCGAAGAGCAGGCACACGGAAGCGCAGATGATCGGGGCGCTGAAGGAGCTGGAAGCGGGGCGGAAGGCGGAGGACGTGGCGCGCGAAGTAGGGTATAGAAGCACACGATCTAAGCCTGGAAAGCAAAGTACGGCGGCATGGATGTGAGCCAGGCGCAGGAAGCGAAGCAGTTGCGCGATGAAAACACAAAGCTGCGAAAGCTTGGTGGCAGACCTGAGCCTCGACAAGGAAGCGCTGCAGTCGGTGATCCGAAAATACGGCTGGAGCTCGTAGCCCTGAAGGCGGCTGTCGAGCAAGTGCGGGGGGAGTATGCCTTCAGCCAGCGGCGGGCGTGCGGCCTGATGACGATGGCGGTATCGACCTATCGCTACCAGACGAGGCACGCGAATCCACTGTCCTGAATGGTGTCCTGAAATTGACGAATGAGACCACATTAGGTGAGTTTTGGTGCTTGAGTGCGACTGTAAGTAGCTGGGATTGCAGCGCATCACGAGAGAGCAGACAATTGCTAAACCGTTGAAATCGTTTACCTCACGCTTTCGCTTCCGTACATCAAGTGCTTTCTCTCAGTACCCGAGAGGTGCATACTAGGTGCATATTCGAGTGATCGCTCAAATTGCAGCATCGCCGCCGCAACTTCGGAGTCTACGGTCTTGATGTAGCACTTTTGCGTGACTGGCGCGTCAGAGTGTCGCAAGATTCTCTGGGTCGTCTTGTCGGAGACTCCAAGTTGGTGAAGGTTTGTTGCCAGTCCGCGGCGAAACGCATGCCAACCGTGCCACCGCACTACTGCCCTCGTGACCAGAGGCACGATCACGTCTGCCGTCAACGCATCCAGATTGATGGGCTTCCACGCCGGGCTAGGAAACATCAGTCCGTTTGCGGGGTTGCCTGACAAACATCGATGCGAATCCAGCAGTCGAGCGAGTTGCGCGATGACTAGAACTGGAGCTTTGCTTTGTCGGGTCTTCGCCTCCAGTGCATGTCCCCTCCAGAAAGACTGGGAGATCAGCACTTGCTCCGTCGTAATTCTCCCAGAGCAACCCGCGCAGTTCACCTTTGCGAACACCTGTGAAGGCCGCGACAGCCACGATCGTCGAGGCCGGTTCCGGGAGCACCCTCAGCATCTGCGCGATCTCTTCCAGTGAACAGGCATGGGTTTCGCCAGCAGGTTCGCCTTTTGGCAAGACCACGTCCCCCACCGGATTTTCTGAATTGATCACGCCTTGGCGTTTGGCGAATCGAAAGCTTCCCGAAAGGAATGCTTTGATGTGGGCCAACGTCGTGGAGGTTAGCTTGTGCTCCTTGGCGATGGAGTCAAGGATGCGCTCTCCGTCGACCGTCCTGAATTTGCGCAGCATGATGTCGCAGCGCGGCTTCAGGTAACGTCTCCACACGTTCCGATAGCCACGGAAGGTGATGATCCGCTTGTGCGCCTCGACAAAGGGCAGATAACGGTCTTCGGTGAATCGAATCGGGGTCATTGCACTCTCAGGCGTGTTCCGTGCGAGGTTGATCGATTTGAGGAACTCCCTCGCGAGATCTCGAGCCGCAGTTTTCTTCGGACACTCCAGTCCAAGCGCAGCTAGTTTCTTGGTTTCTGGACTCGTCGAACCGAGCCACCCGCGGCAAACTCGGAGTCGTAGTATCGAAGCAGCCAGAGACTTCCCTTGCGATACAGATAACCTTCTTGGTGACGGGTTCCCTTCATGTGCTCTCCTTTCCGCCCAGCGGAAGCGGACGTATTTTCCGAAGCGCACATTGCCCGATTCTTTTCCTCCTTTGGTGGATACCTCCGGTTACAAATGGCAAACCCTTCGCTGTTCGAGCAAATCTTGAACCCGACCAATCCGGAGGTCTCGGACATACTGCGGCAAATAGTAAGACAAAGGGTAAGCGTTCGAGCAACACACCTCATTCGAGGATTCTACGAGCGATTTCAAACGGGCCCTTGTTTTCCGTTTGGGGCATTACGAGAATCCTGCAAGCGTGGGATATAAATGCAACGCGTACTAGACCGCGACCCCCGATCGCGGCGATAACGAGCAAAATAAAACGTTGAAGCCGAACTGCGCGTTTGCCCTTCGGAGAGGAAGGCGCGAAAGGTGCCTGCGGCGCTCAGGAGAACACTTTCTCCAGCCCGGTGTGGAAGGAACTCCGCAAGGAGGTCCACTTTCGCCACTGCTGTCGAACCTCGTGCGACGAACTCGACCGAGAGCTCGAGCGTCGTGGCCACCGCTACCTGCGATACGCGGATGATTGTAACATCTACGTGCGCAGCCAACGGGCCGGGTCACCGAGTGATGGAGGGTAACACGCGCTTCATCACGCAGCAACTCAAGCTCAAAGTAAACGAAATGAAGAGTGCGGTGGCGCGACCGCAGGAACGGGAGTTTCTCGGGTTTAGCTTTAGCGTCGGTCCAGAAGTTAAGCGCATCATCGCGGCCGAAAGCTCTGGAGCGGTTTAAGCACCGAATCCGGGAAGTCACACGCCGGGCAAAAGGCGTCAGCATGGAGACGACGATAGCGGAACTAGCTCCGTATCTGCTGGGTTGGCGCAGCTATTTTGGCTTCTGCGAAGCGCCCGATGAGCTGACGTACCTGACCCGCTGGGTCCGATTGCGACTGCGGGCAGCGATGTGGCGGCAATGGAAAACACCGCGCCGTCGTCGCGCCGCTCTGTTGTCGCTGGGGGTCCGTTCGCGACTCGCCATTAACACGGCTGGCAGTGAACGTGGCCCTTGGTACCTGGCTCGGGCCAAGGCCCTCTCTATTGGGCTTTCCAACGCTTACTTCAAATCGCTTGGACTTCCGACGTTGATCGACGGGTGCTAGCGCAACCAACTCGAACCGCCGTGTACGGACCCGTACGCACGGTGGTGTGGCAGGGTCGGCGGGTGACCGCCGCCCCTATGCCGATCTGACGGGCAAGCCGGAAGTAATCCTTGTGGAACATCATCAAAATTTTGTGTGATATCTACCGTCTACGGAAATCCCTCCAAGCGGATTGCGGGATGCACTCACCGACCAGCGCTTGTTGATCTGGTAATCGCCTCCCACTGTTTCGGCGCCGGGTTGAGAGACATCGGTTGAAAACGTGAACAGAAAATTCTTGGTGACGCGTTGCTGGATGGCAACTCGAGCCGAGGGATTTTGATTGTTGCCGCCAAGGACGGGATCGATCTGTAGGCTCGATATGCCGGCCAGCTTCTGCAGGCTGCCGCTCGCCTGGCTGGCGGCCTGAGAAGCAATCATCGAATCGGTGCTTTGACTGGAGGCATTCGCTTCCTGGACGGTCTTACCCCGCGCAATAAGGTTGATGATGTCTGCGGTGGAAAGCGGAGGATCGGAAACGTACGAAGTAGTGAGCTTGTCGAACGGACCCTTCAGCGTGAGAGTCAGGTTATATTGTTCCACGGTGGTGGTCACGGAGACGTTCAGCACCGGCTGCGTTTCCAGCGGATTATCGAAGGTGATGATTCCGTTCTGAAGCTGATAGCGAACGTTGCGGTAGAAGAGTTCCCCCGACGTCAGATTGGTTCTGCCTATAATGACGGGATTCGCGGCGGTGCCGGTCACTTGCAGGTTCGCCTGCCCGTCGATGCTGACCTGCGAACTGGTCGCGCTCAGATTGTCTTTCGTCTGCACCGCAATGGCCAGCTTCACCGAATCCGCGAATCCGGGTTGAGCAGGCGGGGTGCTGCCACCGAATTGGTCGCCGAATTTGGCGAGATCGAAGTCGGGAGTGAAAGACAGAGAGTCGACGAGGACGCGCCCGTTTAGCATTGAAGCCTGTGTCGTGCCCTTGAACGAGATGTTTCCGTCGAGCAGAGCTCGCAATCCCTGGGGATAGCGTAAGCGAACCGATTTACTATCGACCGCTACGTCGAATTGCAGGCCTGGCCGGTAGGCGATGGAACCTCCCACAGCAACCTGCCCACCGCCGATCTCGCCCGTGAGTCTCGAAATTTGAACCTTATCATTGCCGATGTCGAGTGTTCCATTGAGTCTGTCGATCCCGAGCGGAGCGCTGGGCGTCATCAGGGCAACATCCTGAACCTGCACTTGCCCATGTACAGCTGGACTATTCGCCGACCCGGAAGTATGAATGTCGAGCGAGACAGTCCCCGCACTCCGCAGGTCGGGCGCAAGAATGCGAAGCACATGAAGATCGATGGCACCCTGCGCCGAGAGATTGGGTGCGGTTCCTCCCTCGAGTGGAATGTTGCCCTGGATGCGAACCGACGTGCCCGTCCCCCGAATTTCCGCAGGCTGCAGAGTAACAACAGAATGCGAATAGTCGACGCGGATGGGGCCGGCAGCGCCGATCTGTAGCGACTGGTAGCTGGCGTTCAAACGAGGAATCGTTAGGTGCGCCTCGACTTGTGACTTGTTTTTTAAGGGGCCTTTCAAGGTTGCGTGCAATTCGGTCTCACCCTGGAAGCCTTCGGGCACGCTGGGCAAATACATGGCGAGTACCGGATCGAGCGCGACATTGCCGGTGTCAATTGTGGCTTCGGCATAGTAGTCGCCAGTGAGATTCACCTGCGCCCGCATCCCCAATGACGTCTGCGCGACCTCCGAGCTAAGCGCCAAGTCAGCGCGCCGATTGGCAACGCGAAGCTCCGCTTTCAGTTGCGATATTGAATTCTGCCGAAGCTGAAGCTGCGGAAGTTCCATTACTGCGGTCAACTGAGGATTGTCCAGAGTTCCCTGCCCACTCGCCGACGCTGACAGGGTTCCGGTGAGCGGCAGATTCTTCGCCTGCACCATGCTCAACTTCTGCAGTACGACGGAGGGCGCGTTCACGCGGAAATCGTAAGCCTTGGTTTTTGGAGTGTAGGTGAGGCTCGCAGTGGCCGATCCGGCAGGCAGGCTCACATCCATTGTGGACACAATCGAACCTCGCTCCGCGTGGAATTTGGTCTCCAAACTGTAGAGCGGCTCGTCGTAGACACGCGCATTGACGATCCTCACGGAGCCGCTTCCGGCGGGATCAAGCTGGGAACCATGAAACGAAATGTCCGCGGATAAGTCTCCGGAGACGGGGTATTGCTGGTTTGCCAGATGTTGTAAATCGGTTACTGACATTCGCTGGGCAGAAATGCCAAGCGCAATCTGATCGGAGGGCACATACGACCAGTTGCGCAGCTCCACCTTAGCGTTGAAGGAAGCTTTGCCCTGGTGAGCGTTTACCAGTGAACCGTTTTCGAGGACGATCTGCGAAGGACTCGCCCGCAGTTTGAATTGGGCGCTGCTCCATCGACTGCCTTGTACCTGCAGATTATGCGCGCTTAATTGTCCCGTAAGCTCAGGTTGTTGTATTGAGCCTTGTACATCTGCGTTCAGTTCCGCCGCGCCCGAAATCTCGATATTGGTGGACGGGCCGCCGCTGAGAGCAGAGGCTAAAACCACCAACTGATGCAAGTCACCGGCGTTGGCCTGAACTTGCAAATTCGAGTGTTTGCTGATTTCTCCCTGCATTGCCAATGTGGTGGAAGACACTCGAAGCATAGTTTGGCGGAATGAGATGATGTCCTGTCCTCCGTCGTAGCTCGCGTGAATGGACCCATCGACCGGAAGTACTTGCCTCGATGGGGTCGTCTTGACACTTGCCGTGGAGCGTAGACTCAAGTCGGAAGTGGCTCTGAGTGTATTCATACCGCTTCCGGTCAAATCGATCACGACCGCACCGTCGAGCTTGCCCGCCAGCTCCACACTTTTCAACTCCGACCTGTGGATGGCCTGTTGCGCCGCCTGCATCGAAATACTCCGCAAGACCGTCCGGACGCGAGAGACCGGCGTGCGATCCAGGTGTTTTATTTGGGCATCGACGCTCACTTGGCCGCCCAGCAGTTCGGCTTCAATATTGTGAGCGTGCAATTCCCCATTTGTGAGCTGGTATTCCCCCCGCAGCCGGCGCAAGTCGAGACGTGCTCCGGAAGACGCGGCAGCAACGGCTTCGCTGGCAATCCGGCCATCGATGGAGATGGCCCGAAGCAGCGGCTGGTCGCTTGCGCCGCGATAGTGCAGCGTGCCGGTTAACGAAACATCTCCAGTGGGAGTCACAGACGCTGTCATCGCAGCGAAATCCGGTGCATGAAGGCGGATATCGTAGTTGCCCTCAATCGCCGGATTGCTGTAGTCCGTGAGAGCGGCACGGAGTGAAATAGCGGAAGAGCCTACCTTAAATTCCACCGATTCCAGCGATAAAGCTGATGGAGTCGCGTTGAACCTCGCATTCAAGCTATGCGGAAGTGGAGAGTACCTCGCATATCGCACGTGGCCATTGTCGTATGAGATCTTTCCGCTATAGCGCGCCGCCACCGAGTCGAAACGGATTTCTGTCCCCAGGTTGTACAGGTCGGCATCCAGGGGAGTTTTCCTGTCGTTGTAATCAATCTCTCCGTCAGCGACCCGCACGTGCCCTATCGCCAAGTCGAAAACGCTGGTGTGGCTGTTGCTCTGACTCGGCGGGGCTTGCGGAATGTTGCTGTTGCCTTTGCGGTCTATCGCCAGGTGCGCCACGGGATGATCAACTATAAGTTCGCTGAGCGTAACCTTGCGACGCGCCCAGGCCTGAATCGTCAGGCCCACTGTGAGCTTGTCAATTTGCAGCAGCGGCGGTTGGCCCGGATGTTCCGTGCCATGAAGCGTAATGTTGTAAAGATGAGCCGTGAGTGTTGATAGTTGAAAGTCGAACGCGCGGATTTCGGCCCTTGCACCGGTAGCTTCACTAGCCGCCTCGACGATTTTCCGCAGCGCGTATTCCTGGAAGATGTGGCTTCGCAGATATAAATAGCCGCTCGCCGTTGCCGCCACGAGCAAGGCTCCAAGCACCGCCGCCGTCCAACCGATATTTCGCCGCCATCGCATATCTGCTCCTAAAAGGCCTGACCTAGAGTTATGTAGTACTGGGTTGGATTGATTCCAGGCACCGGATTCAGGTTGTGCCCGAGATCGATGCGAATCGGGCCAATCGGAGTGGAATAGCGCAGACCGATTCCAACCGTGTGGGTGTAGTTGGCGGCAAAACCGCCGAAACTAATTCCGCTATAAACGTTGCCGCCGTCATAGAAGAGAACGCCGCCGAGTGCTTTCATGATGCCCAGCGGAAAGCGAACCTCGGAGTTCAAAATGAAAAGTTGCCGCCCACCCACGGGCACGGTGACGTTCACGCATCCGGTTTGATTCTGCAGGCCGGTGCAGAAAGGCACCAGGCGTTGCGGTCCGGCTTCATCAATCGGAAAGCTGCGTAACGAAGTTCCGCCACCAGAGAAAAACAGTTGACTGGTAGGTACAAAGCTTCCGGAAAATTCTTTGGCCAGGCCCAGCCGGATACTATCAGCGAAAATCACCGAGTGAAATGGTTTGTAGAAGGCATATTGTCCGAAGAATTTGGCAAAGTTGGCACTGGAGCCTAACGCCACCGGCGTGATGCCCAGATTGAGAGTGGCGAAAACTCCACGGTGTGCGTCCAGAGGCTTATCCCGGGTGTCGCGAATGAGTGTGCCCGAAAGCGTCGAGAGGCGGACGTTTCGGTCCTCAGGCAGCACGAGATCGGGGACGAGCAGGTGCGAGAGTATGGTCTTGTTGAAATCGTAACGGAGTTGGAGCCGGGTGTTGGTTTTGCGGCTTACCAGTTTTTCCACCTGGAATGAGAGATCTCCGAGGCCCGCCGCAAACAGAGGGTTCTCGGTGGTACGTTCAATGGAGAAACTGGTTAGAGAACTCCACTGTGAGTTCAAAAAGTGTGGTTGAGCGTAAGTGCTGACTTCGCGTTGATCAAGCCGGGAGAGTAAAAGAGAAGTGCCTACCGTCTCTCCCAGACCACGCATGTTTCGCCGCGTGAACTGAATCGAGCCACGCGGGCTGGCGTATGTGGATTGACTCGGTGCGAGTTGATTACTTCCTAAATTAATGGTGGTTCCTCCGGGAACGGCCACGGAGCCTGAGGGAACGCTGGCCCCGCGGTGTGACACCTCGAAGCCGAATCCATAGGTAATTTCGTTGCGCTTGGCTTCGTGCACTTTGACCAGAGTTGTTTCATCGGTCTGATCTTCGATCGGCTTGCGGGGGCCCACGCTGGACCAATCGAAGACGTTCAGGTCGTAGAGGCGGCTTTCCGCCTCGAGCAACTGACCTCTTCTCATCGGAGACTCGCTGGGAATCTGTACCGTCTTGTTGAGTAGGGAAAGCCGCGTTCGCTTTTGTCCCAGATAAGCCACCTGGCTCACGCGTACCATTCGTCCTTCAGTTACGGCATATGTAATGTCCACGCGGTGGGCGTCGTCCTGGTGGCGCACCACTGTCGGCTTCACCTCCGCGTTGAGATATCCCCGGTTCAGGTAGGTAGCTGAGATCCGGTTGCGGTCCTCGGACAATCGCCGGGAAGAAAACGGGCTACCGGCTTGCAACTGGAATCCCTTGGGAGCCGTGAGCTCGGCGTAAGGGACGCTGTTGTTTCCCGTTACCTGCACATTGTCCACCAGCGTCTCCTGGCCTTCCTTGATCTCGAAGGTTACGGCCAGTTTGTGTTCGCGATCGACAACCTGAGCAGTGACTTTGACTTCTTCATAGCCTCGGTCGCGGTAGAGCGCCTGCAGATTGTCTTGACTCTGTTTCAACAGCTTCTGGCTGACGCTGCCGTGCGTCCAAAGGTGGGATTTCTTTATCGTAACCTGGGCTAGCAGATCCTTTTCGGAAAGCTGATGGTTCCCGTGGAAGGAGACGCTACCCACCTTGCGCTTTTCCCCGCGATCGATTTCATAGACCAGAGAGATCCGGTCAGCCTGGCGCTGAAAATCGGTCTTCACCTGGGCGTAGAAATAGCCTTTTTTCTGAAAGTAGTCGATGAGATTCTGCTGACCCTCTTCGACCAGGTCGCGGTCGATGGCTCCTTCCGAGTAGATCGGAATGAGCTTTTTCACCAGGCGGCTGGACATGAAAGGAATCGCGGACAGCCTTGCGCCTGCGACGCGAACCGAGACCACGGGCCCCAATTCTATTTGGAAGGACACGTCCACCCGGTTGCTATCCGCGTGGTATTGTGGCGGACCCTCGTGCACTGTGCTGGCCAGCCGGTGCTGTTGCGCCAAGCTTCTCTTAATCAAGGCAGTCGCCACCTTGATGCGTTCCGAGGTGTAAGGCTTCCCAGGTTTCACGAGAGCCCCGGTCAGTCGGGCACGAAGCGAACGGACCACGTGACGCAGGCGGGCTGGCTCGGGGTCGGGAGGGCCTTGCATCTCTACGTTTCCAATGCGAGCCTGTTTTCCCATTTGCACCGAAAACCTTACATTTACCAATTGAAGAGAGTCGTCGATCTGTGGCTCGGCATGTACTTCGGCCAGAAAATATCCATTTCTTTGCAAGAAATGCTGCAGGGCCTGCTCGGCGCCGGGAAGCCGGCCCGGGCTGTACGGATCCTGGTCTGTAATGTTCGTCACTTGCAGAAGACGGGTGTACGAGAAGTATTTTGCCGCTTCCGGAAATTCGATGACGCCAAAGTAGTATGGGGGCTCGAGGATGAAGTTCAAACTTAGCCCGGAGGTTTCCGGAATTACGTCAACCGTGACTTTCTCGAAGTTTCCATCTTTCTCAAGCGCCGCGATGCTGGCTTCCACGTTCGCCTCAGAATATGGCTGTCCAACTTTCTGAGTCACCAACGGACGGAGAGGATCCATGTCGCGCCGGGGATTCGCCACCATATTGATGGCGCTCACGGTCTGGCCTTCGTAAACTTCTCGGGGGTTCTGTAGCGATAGTTGCGCTACAGCGGCCGCGCTGAAGAACAGGAGACAAGCTAGAAAACATGGACGGGATAAACGCATAAGTAAAGAGGCCAGCTGTTCTGAACAACCGAAAAACGTTGCCCTGACATTGACGCGGCAACGGAGCAATTTGCAATGGCCATGGACGCCGAGGTTTGATGCTCGGGAATGTACCGTAGTTGTCGAACAGGAAAGGAATATAGAGTGCCCGCCGTTTCTTATGGTTCTGGTAACTCGGCGGCGCCAGCAAATCAAGCTGCGAGAGCGAGGGTCGTAAGTCCGGATGGTTCGTGCTTCTCCTGCAGCTTTCCCTGGCTCCTGATCTTCGCCAGTTCGGCGTTGAGTTCCGTCCCCACCAGGATGGCGAAGCCTACCCAGTACAACCACATCATCAGTGCAATTGAAGCGCCGAGCGTTCCGTAAGTTTTGTTGAAATTCCCGAAGTGGCGAAAATAAACGCTCAGCATGAGACAGGCCGATCCAGCAGCCCACCGCCAAGATCGCTCCGGGCAGAGTGGCAAGAAAGCGCATCTTCTCGGAGTCGCCCAACTTGGTTCCCGGCATGAGCGTCATGCGTAATGCAGAGGATTCGAGAAAGCTAGACCGGGCTTCGTCACTGGAGGAAAGCAGTCGCTCAACCTCCCGCCTCAGTGAATTGTCCGAAGAACACACGCGATCCAGGAATGCCGGCCGGTCTTCCGGCTTTAGCTCCAACGCCACGAACACACGCTCCCTGGAGAATGAACGCAACCATGTCGGCGGGACGCTTGACGCGAGCGAGTCCCGCATCGAAGACCAGCTTCGCTACCCGTGCGGCCGTCTGAATCTCAGTTTCGGGAATGTTTGATTGCAGCGGGTAAAGCAGATCTTGGTTCAGCAAGTCCGCTGGCACTTGATCCGCGGCTCCGGTCAACTTCAGGGGCGCCCATCACTCGGCAATTCGGGAATGAGCTCAGACAATGTGGTTTTGTCGTCGCGTGAAAAGCGGGACGGTTGAGGACGATACCCATTACGGGTGCGCACCTTGTATTTCTTCAGCTGATCGCCCACGAGCCTCACCGTGATCGCCCGCCAGCCCGTGTTGGCGTTGGGCTTCGGGTAGTAACTCAATGAGTAGAGATGTGCCAAATCGTCGCGGATGGAAGCGAACGCCCGGTGCTCGTCCTTCCAGTCTTTGGCGAAGTAGGCCTTGCCGCCAGTGGCTGCGGTCATGCGATCGAAAACCGCGGTGGACACCGGTTCCAACTTTGCCGTTTGGGTGCTGATCATGTAGATGGAAACGCCGGCAGACTGGGCAAATTCGGCGACGTCCTCGGGTGGTACCACGCTGGAATTGTCAGGGCCGTTGGAGAACACCACTACGACTTTCCGGCCCATATTTTGGGCCGCGTCTTTCAGCGTCAGTAAGAGCGCGTTGTAGAGCGCCGCCTGATCTCCGGCCACAGTCGAGCGCACTGCCCGCAAAACTTGCGAGCGGTCAGAAGTAAGCGGAGACAGGCGAGAAATATCCCGGCTATACGAATAGAATGCGATCTTGTCGGCGTTTTCCAGCGAGCGAATGAACTCGGTAATCGCGTCTTGCGCGAAGACAAATCCCCGGTACATGTAGTCGCTGGTATCAAACAGGACGAACACATTGGCTCCGCTCACCAGCGAGGCCAAGGTCTGAGACGAGACGCGGTCAGAGGAGCCTTTCGCCAAGTCACCAGACGGTGCCGCGGGCGAGTCCTGCTCCGCGAGTTCGCTTAGACTGCGGGTTGGTTCATCGCCTTCAGCAAAGGTTGCCGTCTTCTCCGCAATTCCATCCTCAGCGATGGCAAAATCCTTGGGACGGAGTCCCGTAACGTACTTTCCCTTCTTGTCCGTTACCGCCACGTTGAGCTGGACCATGTTGACCACAACCTGAAAGTTTGGGCTCTCCTGAGCTTCGGCGCCAGTTTCGGCGCTCATGATGAACCCCGGAGCGATCAGAATCAGCAAGAACAATTTCCTTACCATGGTTTCAAGGTTCCTACTCTGCGACCCATGTGCCTGGGTTCGCTGCGTTATCGAGCCTTTGATTTGAACGAGCCCCTCAAGGCCGAGCGGCGCTGATCCTCGACGGCGAAGTCAACTTGCCTTCCCGAAACTCTGCCCCTGTTTCGTGCATTGCCCGAAGGAGCGCCGGCCAATCCTCAAAGTCAGTAGCGAAGATCTTCTCCACCATCATCCGAGTAAGCTCCGGCACCAGGTGGTTCAGCATGACGGGCGAATACCCTCCTTCATCGGCGAGGCGAGCCCAGTACAGATTGGGCGAATCCCAGGATTCCGCCAGAAAACGGCTGGAATCTCCAGAGAACGGTGGCATGGGCGCCATGTTCAGCAATTCGAGACCGTAGTTCTGAGCCATGGTCGGATGGGGCGTGCCAAAATCGTGCGACAAGCGCTTCCAGTTGACCTGTTCGGAGTGCTGCCGACACAACTCTTGCAATTCCTGGGCAGCGGTTCCCCAGACCCACGGTTGTTCCGGGTACTTATGCTGGAACTCTGCTGCCAGGTAGAAGGTGTCTGCGGGCATCATTTGAGGAAGTATTTCTGATACGCGACCCGCGCGCAGGGATTGCTCGATTTGCCGTATTCGCTGCGGAAACAACCGATCCGACAAAATCGTCACTACCTTATTCCGCAGTGCTTCGTCCTGTGCCGAAGCGGTCAGGAGTTCTTCTCCGGTGCGCTGATACAGAGCGATAGCGTGAAGCTCTAATGGACTTACATCCCACCATCGGGGCAGGATCGCGGAGGTCAACAGCTCTGGCGTCAATTCCTTCCAGATGAGCGCCTGAACACTGTCCGGCGAAATGAAATCCTGCTCGAGTTCAGCCAAGGCGTAAGGGAGATCGGCAAGCGAGCCAACAAAATGAGCGCCTCCGCCCGCCGGGGAACCTGCGCCCAGGAGCTGCGGCGCCTGCCAGAGTGTCTCCATGCCACCGACCGTTTCTCCCGCAAAGTCGTGGGAGCGGACGAAGAGCGGGTTATTGTGCAGCGCCTGCGCACCTGGCGGCTCATAATAGGCGTAGTTCAAACCAACAAGGGTATCTCTGAGAAACGAGGCGAGCTGACCGCGCGCCTCGTCAATTTGTGCCCGCGACGCCTTCGGAGACTTGAGAACTTTTGGCAAGTCGGTCCGCATCTGTGCGTCGGTGTGATGATTGTTATAGATTCCTGCAGCCCATTCCGTTCTTTCGCCGTTTGTGAAGATCGGCCGCGGCATCTCAAATTCTCGCGTCTGGCCGGCGAGGCGGATCATGTATTCTTCCGGCTGGTTCCCTCGTGCTTTTTCGGCCAAAGCATCCCCGAGCGTCAGAAGTGTGTCAAGCGAGACCAGTCGCTGGTCGTCCAGTACGGAGCGGATCCGGGCGGCAAGTTCCCGGTGCATCTGCTTTCCCTCTGGAGTGTTCTGCCGAGGTCCTGCCAGTAAGTCGATGATTTCGTCCTGCGAGCCTCTAAGCTTGCCGGTCGAAAACCGGAATACCTCTCCCAGGGAAGCTCGCCCTGCGTCGTACAACTGGGAGGCTGATCGAACCGTGGCGAAAGGTTTGATCACCTGCTGCCACGAGTCATTCAGGTGTGAGTTTGAAATCTGTCCCTGGCGGGCCAGAATCTGCCAGATTCCGATACTTGCCTGAAAGGTGCCGAACGCGTTCCCACGCACGGCTGTCGGTACGCTGTTCAGCCGTTGAGCGACGTCCAGAAACAGTGCGATGGACTGGTCGTTTAATTCTGGAAACTCGGAAAAGATCCGGAACTGATCACTGAATTCCTCGAACTTGCGTGCCAGCAATCGGACCGTCGCCGGCGCCAGCCGTTGTTCGGGAGATCGTCTGCTGTCAAGTTCACTGATCACCAAATAGATTTGGAGAGGCCCACTTTCGGAGGGCGCCCGGGATAGGGCGAACATTACTTGCACCAGCTGATCCGGACCAGTCAGGTGGGAAGTCTGCCTTCCCAACTTACGCGCGAACTTAGAGTTGTGCCACTGGAGAAGAATGTCTTGCCAGATTTCTAGATTTCCGGGGACGAGCACCTTACCGCTGCTCTCCAACTGAAGTCGAGTGGCAAGAAGCAACAGCGCAGGTGCCGGTCTAAAAGAACCCTTTGTGGCGGGAACGGAAGGATCTGGAGTGCGCAGTGCCGCGTAAAAGAGCGGCAACCGATGCGGGTCAGTAAAATATGCCTGCTGAGTTCCACTCACCCGCGAAAGCACGTCGAAGTAGGCGGCCAGCCAACCCTTGTCCTTGGCCAACAACCTGGAGACAAAAGAGGCAGGGAACGCCGGACTCGCTCCAACCAAGTCCTTCCATGCAGCTTCTGCACCCGCTCCTCCCGGTACTTGGACTCGTCCCGCGCTGATGCAGAGACTCCTCCCGTAAAAATCAAGCACGGCACCGTAGGGAAGCAGCTTCCTCAGCCCAATCGATTGCTGCAAGGATTTGCTAGTTTCGGGGTCCAGCCGTGAGAGGGCCCAATACAGGCGCGCGACCGCCGGGTCGCTCAGGATCGTGTCAAGCAAGTCCTTGCTGTTTTCTTTGTAGTTCTTCGGGCCCGCCTTGGTCCAGTCGCTTTCGGCGAAGAGCACCGGTACAGGCGAAGAGGAGAACGGGTACTCGAAGGGTTTCCCGCCTTGCAGTGTCTGCTCCAGCTCGGGGAGGGGAAATCCGGAATCGATGGACAGGAAGGCTCTCTCGGGATCCTCCGTTTGCAAGGATGTTCCAGGATCGCCGCAATTACCTCGGGTTCGATAGCCGAGAATGTGCAGAAGCGGCCTTGCATCGTCACAATTCGAAACACGAATAACCATGCCACCGTTCGCGGCCAACGCCGCCAACTCCCTCGCCTGTACGACGTATCGCCTTAAAAGGACAAGGAACTCAGTGGGTCGAGTGGAGCCCTCATAACCCTCGGTGAACACATTCCGGCTCAGCAGGGGCAGGACCTCTTCGGGCGTAATCTTTTGACTGATCCCAGCCATGCGCAGAAAGGATCGTTGTGGACCTGGGATCACGAACCGCGAGGGGGCTGAGAACGTTCCGTCTTCTGGAGAAGAGATGACTACCGCATTGGAGTGCTTTAAGGGAGTGGCCGCCGGCACTTCCCCGCTAGCTGCGAACGAATCGCAGGTTAACAGAGAAAACGCGACCAGGGCGGACAGGCACAGGCAAAGAGGAGATTTCATGGCTGGATTCCTCGCGGAGCCGGCGAGACCTCATTTCACCTGGAATCTATCGCGGAAGGCAGGGGATCTTCCATTCGCGAAACCGAAATGTTCCCAGATCTAGGCTTAGTGAGAACCGGGCCTTGCTCCAAATTCAATGTGGGCCAAAATACCTCATATCGAGCGACTATCCAAGCAGTTTTTTTTGGGAGACTTTTTAAAGGGGGGCCCCTCGGGTGTCTCCAACGCGATCGGTGTGGCGAATACTAAAATGTGTATTTGCATTCTAGAAAATGAATGACGTGGAATTTCGGGTCTCGGCTTGGGGCGTCCGTTCTCGTGTTTCGCAATCAGCTTGCTAATCGGGCCCTGGGCGCATACTCTGAGAGTAGGTCTTGTTTGCGGCTGAACAAGGAGAACATCTGACACACGAAGAACTCAAGGCTTCCTACGTCGTAATCCGTCATAACGTCCGCACTTACGAGTCCGCGGGAGTGGTCGGGGTCGTCAAGGGACGAACCAACGCAGAGTCAACCTTGAAGAACTTCGAAGCTGAACAAAGTCCGGCGGACCGGCACGAAGGCTGGCGGTACTTCCTCGAAAAATCTACCTTGAAGGCGGGGACTGATCCCGCGGAGGCCACCGAACTTCGGCAGGCCGAACTGGAACGCCGGGAGACTAAAGCTACGCAAGACGCTGAGAGCTCCAATGGCGGAAGCTTCTCGCGGTGAGTGGGGCGTCTTTCCAACAGCAGCAATTCACTTGCTAATCTGGGGCGTAGCGGCGTAGCATTCCATTGTGCGTTAGACCGAATCGGTCGTGACAGTTCTCGCCTAATCAGCCAGCACTTGCCTGCAGTACCTCCGAATCCTTCCAGCGTAAATCGATCCAACAAAGGAACAGTTACCACATGGCAGAACAAGGAACAGTAAAGTGGTTCAATGACGCCAAGGGCTATGGCTTTATCAGCCGCCAGAATGGCGAAGACGTTTTTGTGCACTTCTCAGCGATCCAGGCGGGTGGCTTCAAGAGCCTGCAGGAGGGCCAGACGGTACAGTTTGATGTAACCAAGGGCCCCAAGGGCTGGCAGGCTGAGAACGTCCAGCCACTCTAAGCACCTCTCGGGATGCGAAAGGCGATCTCCTTGGGAGATCGCCTTTTCTGTTGTTCAGTATTTTTTTTGATGAGACTGCAGCAGTCGCGGCGACCTTTCACTTGCTGGAAATCGTGAAATCTGCGGTTCCGATTTTGACAATCGTTCCGCGGGGCTGCGGCTTCGCCTCTCTCGCGTCTTTGCTCTCCTCGGGCTTGTCCTTCGCTTCTGGCGCGGGTGCCGGCTTCTCCGTCCAGATTCCGTAGACGCGGCCGCCATAAGCTGTAATTCCGCTGTAGTCGCCGAAAAATACTCCGCTGGCTTCGAATGGTTCATCGGTCCAGGCATAATTGCCGAAGCTATGCCCACCATCTGTGGAACGCGCCAGAGTCACGATCTGTCTACGATTCTGCGGATCGCCCCGGCGATCATAGAAGACAACGTTGACGGAGCCGTCGGCCGGATCCACTGCCAGCCACTGAAAGAACTGCTCCGCTCCATTGTGTACCGGGTCATTGTTGACGCGGACCGGCGCCGTCCAACGCTTGCCTCCGTTCTCGGAAGTCGCGAGAAAAACATCCAGATCACCGTTCCGGTAATCGCTCCAGGTCACGTACAGGCGCTTGCTCTTCGGCTCGATGGCAATCTGCGGGAATCCGTTGGCCCGCTCGAGCGTCTGTATGGCGAACATGATCGGTGCGGTATGAATCACCGCGCGCGCATGGGAGAAAGACTTGCCGCCGTCGCTCGATGTCGTAAACATGATCGCGTCATCCTGACTCCAGATCACGTAGAGCTTGCCATCCGGACCGACTACGCCGTCGAATCCCTCGGCGGCGCCGTTGTCATCGCGTGGTAAGCCCGGATGCGCGTCGATTTCAACTGGCCGCGACCAGGTCTTGCCATCGTCGGTTGAACGGGAAAGCACCATCTGGGAGTCGGCCAATCTCCACCGCGTCCACCCAATGTAGAGATTGCCGGCGTACTTACCGTGCGTGTTGTCGGCAACAATGTACGGCTTGTCTTCAAACGGAATCCCAGGCGAACTTGTCTGTTCGGCGACGGGTATATGATCCGCCTCCCAGGTTTTTCCGCCATCGAGCGACCGGCGTACAAAAATGCCGTTGCGCGTGGCGCCGTGTGCCCAGTAGTTGAACGTTCCCAGCTTGTCGAAGGCGATGTAACAAACAAAGGCGTGGCCCTGGTTGTCGAACGCGACCGACACGTCGCCGGAGACGCGATAGTTCTTGGGATCGACGTTTTCCGCGAGTTGCCAGGTGTGGCCCGCGTCCTGCGAATAGGAGGCGTGCACGTTGTCCTGGAATACACCGACCACCTGCTGCGGATTGTTCGGATTTACCGCGATCGCCGGCTCGGTGAACGGACCCACCGTGGGCGTGAGAAGGAAGACCTGAGCCTGCGGAGCCTTCGGCATATCCTGCCCCTGCAGAAACGAAGACGCGGTGAGAAATATCATGAAGACAGTCGTTGTCGCGAATCGTCGGAAATGCTGCGAGAAGAACATTCGAAGTCCTTTAGTGTTCGCGATCGAGAGTTAGGGAAGATCCTCAGACAATAGGGCCGCTCCTCCGGCGATTCCCGCGTCGGCACCGTAGTGTGCCATCAGCAGCGGAATCTCGGTGGCGCGCGGGTTCACGCACCAGGCCGGAAGGCGCTCCTTAATGTCATCGAAAAATGGTTTGAGCATCACCGCCACGCCGCCACCCATCACGAGAATATCGGGATCGAGCAGATCGACGATGTTGCCGAGCCACGGTATTAAAACCTCGACCGTATCGAACAGAATCTCCCGCGCCAACGGATCGCCCGCGGCATAAGCCTGCCCCACCAATTCGCTGGTTACGGCGGCCGCGTCTCCCTTGGCCAGGTCGAGAATAGCGGAACCACGAGTAGGTTCAGCACTGAGCTTGACCCGTGCGCGTGCCCCAATGGCTGGTCCCGCGGCTAATATTTCCATACATCCGCGCTTTCCGCAGCTACAGAGCGGTCCACGGTAGTCGATGCTCACATGCCCGCCTTCGCCGGCCGAGCCGGTACTGCCGTGGTAGATGCGGCCATCGAGAACAATGCCGGTTCCTATCCCGGTTCCAATCGTGGCATAGAAAACGTAGCGGTAGCCGCGCGCCGCTCCCCAGCGTGTTTCCGCCAGGGCCGCGGCGTTCGCGTCGTTATCCACTTTCACTCGCATGTGAAACTTGTCAGCAATCTTCTTGGCTAGCGGAAAGTCTCGCCAACAGGGAAGATTGGGAGGATTGAGCACAACTCCGGTTTCAGGATCCAGCGGCCCCGGCGCGCAGATGCCGATGCTGCTTACTTCGTTCGTCCAGACCAGAGAGTCAATCGCGCTGATAACCGCCTGTAAGCCGGCTTCGGCCGTGCCGTTGCCGATCATGGGCGTGCGGGTTTGCTTAAGGATTTTGCCGGCGCGATCGACCAAGCCGACCGCAATCTTGGTACCGCCAATGTCGACGCCCAGGATCACATCGTTCGTTTCTTCGTTCATTGCGCGGCAGCCGTGAACCGCGCTCGAATCGTTTTTATCTCGTACGGCTTCGTGTGCAAGGTAACTCCGCCGTTGTGGATGGAAAGGTTTGAGATCGGCTTCTCCATAAGATCGGTTTCCTCCGCCGACTCCGCTCCAGGCGGAAGTTGAATTGTAACCTCACCATCCTTGCCCGCCCATTCGTAGAAGCGCACCACGAGCGCGTGCTCGTCCTCGGCTTTCTTGAGCGCGGTCACGATGACGTTGTCCGGTTGCGCCTGCAGGAAGGAATGCTCGGCTGCGAGCGATCCCAGATGTTTTTCGAGCGGCAGTGAAATTAACTTGTAGTTCAGTTCGTAACCGCGCCTCACTGTCAGCGCATCCTTCCAGCTTCCACCGTGCGGAAACAGCGAGTACGTGAACTCATGATGGCCTTCATCGGCGTGGGGATCGGGCCATTCCGGCGATCGCAGCAGCGACAGCCGAAGCACGTTTCCTCTGGAGTCGTATCCGTATTTGCAGTCGTTCAGCAGGCTGAATCCATGTTTTGCGTCGGAGATGTCGGCCCAGCGGTACGCCGGAACTTCAAACTGCGCCATTTCCGCTGGAGTGTTTCGAGTGGTCGGCCGCTCGACGGAGCCAAAAGGAATTTCGAATGTCGCTTTATCGCTGTGCGCGCTGAGGGAAAACGCAACTTTCAACAGAATGTGCTTCTCATGCCACTCCGCTTGCATCTTCACGTCGACACGCGGCACGCCGGCGTACATGATGATGTCCCGCACAAAAGTTGAATTTTGAAAGTGATTCTTAACCTGGATCACGGCCCGCAGCGGACTGCTCTCCATGAGATTCACTTCATCCGCCTTGTCCAGATCCCAATGTTGCTTCTCGAAGTCGGCGTCGATGTTCCAAGCGTCCCACTGTTTGGGCTTATCGACGAACGTCTGAAGCAGGTTGCCGCAAGTTGAGTTCTTCGGCCCGCCCGTATCGGTTTCCGCGGGGGCGAGAGCTTCTGTACGGCTCCGCTTGTCGAACAGACTGGTCATGCAGCCTGTCTGCGGATCGATCTTCACGCGGATGAACTCGTTCTCCAGCGTGTCGGACGAAGCTTTCAGCATGGAATGGACTGCGGGTGCCGTTGTCACACCGCGCACAAAATAGGTTCTATATCCGAACGCCGGCGTCTTCGACAGCAATAAGAATCGGGCCCGGTGAGTTTCCGCATCAATGTGGAGCAGTTGCGACTCCGCTGGCTTTCCGGTGGAATCCACAACCTCGATCTGGCGGGAAGGACCGGGCAGTTGCGCCTCAACTTCAGTCATTTCGGTTCGCGGCCAGGATAGGGAATTGAAAATCATCACCGGCACGCCCTCGCCTTGCGTATTGATGTGCGCCGCAATCTCGCGCAGCGATCCCGTGGTCACGTCGTTCGCAGCGCGGTCCACATCTTCCAGATTGCGCTTGGCGTCCAGATAGTTCACAGCGATGCCAGAGCCAGGCATGATGTCGTGGAAGTGATCGAACAGCAGATTCTTCCAGGTCAACTCCATTCCATCCTGCGGATAAGGGCGGCCGAAGAGCGAAGCCAGCGCCGCGAACTTCTCAGCGTTCAGTACAGTTTCCTCGGCGCGCCGAATTCTACGCTTGGTTTCGGCCTGCGTCGTGAACACTCCGCGGTGATATGCAAAGTAGAGTTCGGCATCCCAAGTTGGAACTTGCATGTTGGGTAGTTTCTTCTCCATGTCGCTAAAGAAGTCTCGGGCGAAGCTGAACTCAAGCTTGGGATACACTGCGTCCGGAGCTTGCAGTTGTTCAGCATGATCGAGCATGATGCGGGTCGGCCCGCCGCCGTGGTCGCCCACTCCGTAGAGGTGCATCATCTCTGGCTTGTCGGGAATCGTCTTGCCGTAAATCGACGGCATCCAGATCGAGAGGTCGGCCGCTAGCGGCTCTGCGTCAATTCCGCCGGCGTAATCATGAGGGAAGTATGTGAGCAGACGGCTGCCATCCGGCGCCTGCCACCAGAAAAGCTTGTAAGGGAACGTGGTGAACTCGTGCGCCCAGAGCAACTTCTGGGTGACGAAATAATCCATACCTGACTTTTTGTAGATTTGCGGGAGCTGATAGTTGTACCCAAACGAATCCGGATTCCACCCGATTTTTACATCGACCCCGAAATTGTTCTGAAAATAACGCTTGCCCACCAGAATCTGCCGCACCAGCGACTCGCCGTCCGGCATATTCAGGTCGGGCTCGACCCACATGCCTCCGATAATCTCCCACCGTCCCTCGTTGACGCGCTGCTCAATCTGCTGGAAGAGGTCGGGATATTTCTCCTGCATCCACTCGTAAGTTCGCGCGGAGGACATCGTGAACTTGAAGTCCGGATACTCGCGCATCAGGTCGAGCACAGTCTGGAACGTATTGCGCACGACTTCGACAGTCTCGGTCCATGGCCAAAGCCACGCCATGTCAATATGCGAATTGCCAACGATGCGGATGTTGAACTGCTGCAGAAACGGCTTGAGCACTTCCAGTTTTGCTTGCGCAGCTTTAAGGGACGCATCGAACCCAGCCTGATCTCCGCGATCGAGCGGCGAAAAATCAATCGCCTTCAACGCGGCATTCAGTTCCTGCTGGCGCTCGGCCCTTCCTTCTTCATAGGCAGCGATGATGGGGCGCGCTGAAAGAAGCTCCATCCGCAGAAAGGTTGGGTCTGGCCGCACGTGCGGCGGTTCGATCGTGAGTTCGCTGTGAAAGAACTCCGATTGAGCATTGTCTTCCGCAACCACTCTTGCTGCGACCAGGAATTTCTGGCCCGGTTGCGCGTTCTCGGTCAGAAGCATGGGCAGGATATCATCGTCGCTGCCGCGGTAGAGAATTGCTCCGTTCGAGAAGACAGTGATCCGCAAACTTTGCGGGCTGCCGAAGCGGAGATCGATCGAAACCCGCGATCCTTGCGTGGCATAGCCAGTGATCTTCTCGGGAATCTGAATCCAGCGGCGGAACACGCGCGTCCCCGCCCAATGTTCCTCGTTCGCGTTCCGTCCGCCTGGCCCCGAAATGTTCTTCACGGTGAGCCTGCCCCAGTCAGAGTCATTCAGCCCCGGATCTTCGGGATGCGGAACGTCGGCATGAAAGCGCCACTCGCCCTCGCTCTGTCGAGTTAGTCCGTCTAACCGGTCGAGCGTTTGCTTATAAGGATCGGGAGCACCGGCGCTCTGGGAAGTCGCAAAAGGAGTGAATGGCAGAATCGCGAGTATTAATAATAATAAGAAGATAGCGGAACGCTTCATCTAGAGCACCTTTCAGAGCAAGGTCAGACCGCGACAGCAGTAAGGGGCAAGACAAAAGATTATCACTCAACAGATGTGTGGAGTGCTAAAGTGCTGATTCTACAGGGTCTCAGGCTGCCCGCGGAAACGTGCAAAATAATGATTCCTTCCATCGAAATTATGAATCGAAGTTGTTACGTAAGATTGTTGACGGCGCAAGCCGCGCAACTTAGAATTCATACTCGAATGTCAGAGACCCGCAACCTCGACGCCATGTGCATGTGTACTTGTTGTTGTTGTGCATGCGTGTGCGCTGGCGCGGGGAGGCTCCTGACCTAAGAATTATTTCTTAACACAGGCACTCATAAACCCATCGCCAGACAAACCTGGCGGTGGGTTTTTTATTTTCCGGACACATATCTATGGCACACACGACAAAAGAAACCACAGCCCAGCGAGTCGAGCGCCTGAAGCGCGCCAAGAATCCATGGGAAGGGCTGGAGGAAATCCGGCGCTTTGCCAGCGAGGGATTCGATTCCATCCCGCCCGAGTGGATCGGGACCTACTTCCGCTGGTGGGGCGTTTACACCCAGGGTGACGGCGCCGGCGTAACCGGCGGCCAGGGCGGCGTGGGCAAGGCGTTGCAGCGTTTCATGGTGCGCATTCGCATTCCCAACGGCATGATGACTTCCCATCAACTGCGCGCCATCGCCGACCTCAGTCGCCGCCACGCTAACGGAATCGCCGACCTCACCGTACGTCAAAACATTCAACTGCACTGGATCACGATCGAGGCTTTGCCGGAGGTTCTCGACGGCCTATGGCAGGTGGGCCTGAATACGACCGGCGCCTGCGGCGACGTCGTGCGCAATGTCACTGGATGCCCGGTCGCCGGTGTGGACGCAGATGAGATCGTCGATGCTTCGTCCCTTGTGATGGAGGCATCGCGGCTACTGGCGGGCAATGCGGAATTCTATAACCTGCCGCGCAAGTTCAAAATCTCGATCACGGGATGCCGCGTGTGGTGCCCCTATCCCGAAATCAATGACATCGGCCTGACCGCGATTACTCGCGTTGTCGGCGGAAAGCCGGAAATCGGTTTCTCGTTACGAGTCGCCGGCGGACTTTCGACCGAACCTTATCTCGGGGCACGGCTGAATGCGTTCGTTCGCTGGAACCAGGTAGTGCCAGTGATCAAGGGCATTGCCGAACTCTTCCGCGACTCCGATGTTTTGCGTGAACATCGCGAACGCGCCCGCCTGAAATTTCTTTTCTTGCGTTACGGATGGACCGCCGATCGCTTTCTCGGCGAACTGCAAGAGCGCATCGGATTCCAACTCGATCCCGCGGTCGAAGAGCATCCGCCCGACGACGTGTACCGCGACCACGTCGGCATCCACGCGCAGAAACAGTCCGGCCTCTCTTACGTGGGAGCAGTTGCGCTCCGCGGACGAATCACCGCCGAACAGATGCAGTCGACCGCAGATCTCGCCGAGCGCCATGCCGGAGGCGAACTGCGCGCCACCAACATGCAGAACCTCCTGGTCGTGAATGTGCCCACCCTCAACGCCGACGAACTGGCGAAAGAATTCGACGCGATCGGGCTGAAAGTCGGAGGCTCACCCTTCTGGCGCGGAACAGTGGCGTGCAGCGGCACGGAATTCTGCAAGCTCGCCATCACCGAAACCAAAGCCTTCTCGCGCTGGTTGGTCGAAGAATTGGAAGAGCGTCTGCCGGGTTTCGACCAGCACCTGAAGCTCCACGTTACGGGATGCCCCAACAGTTGCGGCCAGCACTGGATCGCCGACATCGGCATCGAAGGCAAGAAGATCAAAGTTAACGATCGCATGGTCGACGCCTACTACTTCTGCGTCGGAGGCGCTCTCGGTTTTCATCAGGCGACGGCGCGTCCGGTCGGATATCGCTGTGCCGCGACTGAAGTGCCCGATGCCCTCGAACGGCTGCTGGGGCGATATCTAGTGCAGCGTGAGCCCGCCGAAAATCTGCGGCGATTCTTTGTTCGTCACAGCGACACCGAGTTGCGTGAGTTTCTGGCCGGAGAAACTGTGGCCGCGGTGGCTCGAGATTTGCCGGACCCGACTCGGAGTCTGGCTCATGCAGGAGGGCTCGGTGACTAGTTTGTTTCCAATGTTTCTGAAACTGGACGGCAGGCAATGCCTGGTCGTGGGTGCGGGAAAAGTCGGCGAACCCAAGATCGGCGGCCTGCTTGAAACCGGTGCGCGCATCCGCGTGGTTGCTCTCGATGCGAGTCCCACGGTCCGCGAGTGGGCGCGTGTCGGAAAAATCGACCTCGAGGTGCGCGCCTTCTCAGCAGACGACCTCGACGGCGCGTTTCTGGCCATTGTGGCGACGAATTCGCGCACCTTGAATGAGCGGGTCTACGACGAGGCGCAGCGGCGGGGCGTTCTGTGCAACGTGGTCGATGTTCCCGATCTCTGCGATTTCTTTTATCCCGCAGTCGTGCGTCGCGGCGATCTGCAAATTGCCATTTCAACTGCGGGGCAGAGTCCATCGCTTGCTCAGATCATTCGTAAGCAACTGGAGAAACAATTTGGCCCGGGATACGCCGCGTGGGTGGCGGAGTTGGGCGAGACTCGAAAACTGATCCTGGCCAGCGATCTCGACAAAGAGCGCAAACTGAACCTGCTGCATTCGCTGGCGAGCAGGGAAGCGCTCGAAGCGGCTCTGGCCGAGACCCCGGAACTTGCTGCAAAAGGAGAGGGAGCATGAAGGGAAAAGTCTATCTAGTGGGCGCGGGGCCGGGCGACCCAGAGTTGCTTACGCTGAAAGCACTGCGTGTGCTGAAAACTGCCGAGGCTGTGCTGCACGATGACCTGGTTTCTCGAGAGATATTGCAACTCATCCCTGCGAGCGCGCAGGTTCACAACGTCGGCAAGCGTTGCGGCAAGAAAAACATTCAACAGGAGGAGATCAACTTCCTCATGGTTGCGCTCGCCGACTCTGGGCTGCGCGTCGTGCGCCTGAAGAGTGGTGATCCACTGATCTTTGGACGCGCCGGAGAAGAAATCGAAGCGCTGCGCCGAGCCGACATCCCATTTGAGATTGTGCCAGGCGTGACTTCCGCCTTCGGCGCGGCGGCAGCGGCGCAGATTCCACTGACTCATCGCCGCGCGTCGTCTGCTCTCGTGTTCATCACTGCGCATCAAGCCCACGGAAGTGACGCTGCAAACTGGACCAAGCTGGCGGGAAGCGGCGCAACGCTAGTCATCTACATGCCCGGACAGAACTACTCCGAGGTCGCCGCGAAGCTCAAGGCGGCGGGGCTTGCCGGAGAGATGCCCTGTGCCGTCATCTCGCGCGCGACCACCGCACACCAGCGAACGCACCGTTCCACCATCGACGACTTGCCACGCTCGCCAAAGCTGGCCGCGCCCACACTACTTGTTGTGGGCGAAGTCGTGCGCCTTGCCGATCCTGTAGCCCTTGCGCAGCAATTTGGAGTGCCGGGCATTTCTGCGGGCAGCGACAGCAATCTCCCCGCCGAGCTGTTTGCGGATTCCCAAGAACTTAGAAATGAGGAGCCATTCGCGTGAAAGACCAGATCCAGCACCATGTGCATGTGCAAGATCAGATCGCAGACGTCCAGCATGCGGCCGAGAGTTGGACCCCGCAGCACGCTCTGACATGGGCACTCGAGACTTTTGGGAACAACGTGGCGATCTCCTCGGCATTTGGAGCCGAGGGCATGGTGTTGATCGATATGGCTTCACGGGTTCGCAAAGACCTCCGCCTTTTCACTATCGATACCGAATTCCTCTTTCCCGAGACCTACAATCTGATGGACCGGATCGAAGAGAAATATGGTATCGCGATCGAGAAAGTATATTCCGTGCACTCACCTGAAGAGCAGGAGCGCACATACGGAACGGCGCTGTGGACACGCGATCCCGACCGCTGCTGCAATCTGCGGAAAGTTGAGCCGCTCCGCCGCAAACTGGGTGAGCTGAGCGCATGGATCACGAGCATCCGCCGTGACCAGACCTCGGTTCGTTCTAGCGCACACAGAGTTGAGTGGGATGCCAAGTTCCGCTTGGTGAAGATCAACCCAATGGTCGACTGGACGTCAAAGCAGGTGTGGCGCTACATCCACGACCACGATGTGCCCTACAACGAGCTTCATAATCAGGATTATCCCAGCATCGGATGCACGCATTGCACACGCGCCGTTAGACCGGGAGAAGATCCGCGGGCCGGTCGCTGGCCCGAATTCGCCAAGACCGAGTGCGGCCTGCACATCATCGAGCCGGTTCCGGCGTCGCCAGTGCTGGAAGCGTCGAAGGCAGCCAAGTTCGGCAACTGAATCCGCGCTCAAGCTTGGCAGAAAGCGCTCGAGATCCCTCCCCAGTCGCGTGCCGCTTCCGGCTGCTGGAAGAATATTCCGTGCAGCCGCTGCACCGATTCTTCCACCTTCGATTCCTCGACCAGGAACGAGATGGTCCGGTCCGAAGCGCCCTGGCAGACAACGCGCACGTCCATGTCCGACACCGCTGCGAAGGCCCGGCTGGCCACCTCGGGCCGCCGTCGAATATTTTCTCCCACCAGGCATACAAGTGCCTTGTGATTTTCCCATCGCACCTCGGCCATGCCGCGCAGCTCAGCAGCAATCGCGGGCAAAGCTGCCGTCGAGCTTACGAGCAACGACATTCGACCGAGCGACCTTTCCATTACATCCACGGAACAAGAGTGCCGGTCGAGCGCCGCATATACCGCTCGCAACAACTCGGCATCGACTCCGTTCACGGATTCGATCTCAACCGCTGCAACTTTTCTCTTCGCGGTGATGGCGCTTACCGCGTAGCCCGATCTGGCCCGCGCAAGGATTTCCGTGCCTTCCCCCTCCGGCCGTTTCGAATTCAAAACATAAACCGGGATATTCTCGCGCATCGCCGGAGCCAGCGTCGCGGGATGGAGCACTTTCGCTCCAAGGTGCGCCAGCTCCGCAGCCTCATCAAAGCTCATTTTGCGGATCACGCGCGCGTCAGAACAAAGTTTGGGATCGGTCGTCATGATGCCGTCCACATCCGTCCAGATTTCAACCCGCGCAGCGCATAGCGCGGCGGCCACGATCGCAGCGCTGAAGTCGGATCCGCCGCGGCCCAGAGTCGTGGGTACTCCGTCGCAGGTGGACGCGATGAATCCGCCCAGCACCGGGAGCTGCCCGCACTCCAGCAATGGACTCAGAGTCTGTTGCAGTCGCAACTCAGTCACGTCCCAAACTGGACTCGCCTGACCGTGCCGTCCGTCGGTAACGATGCAAATCCGCGCGTCGACATGCGCCGCCTTGACGCCAGCTTTGCAAAGAGCCTCTCTCACAAGTCGGCTGGAAAAGCATTCCCCAAAACTAAGGAGATGATCCTGCGCTTTGAGATTCAGTTGCCGCGAGACTTCGAGATCATGTAGCAGCGATTCCAGAGCCCGGAACTCATCGCGCAGTTCGCGATCGAGAACGCTATAGGCAGAACCATCGACGAGCGAGTCCGCCAACTCCTCATGCCGAACGTAGATGTCGCGAACCGTCGCCAGGGCCGACCCCAGATGGCCCGCCGCCGCTGCGGCTCCCGCTTCCAGCAGTTGGTCGGTGACGCCCGCCAGCGCACTGACCACGACGACCGCCTGCGCGTCGAGTCTGCTCCGCACGATGCCAATGACCCGGCGGATGGCGGCGGCGTCCTCCACCGACGTACCCCCAAACTTCATCACCACCACGTCGTCGCTTCGCTCGAATCTGCTTTGCCGCTGTCTTTCGCCTATCTGTGCGCTCATATGTCCAGCTCCGTTCTCAGTTTTTGGCGCAAAGAAAAACCCACCGCCAGATCGCTTCTGGCGGTGGGTTCGGGTGATTCTGTCTAAGAGTCCCCTACTTCATCCGATCCCGTCCTCCAGAAGACACGTAATAATTCGTGTCGACATGCCTGTGCCTGTCGATGTAATTCGCGTGGCTCTCTGGATGAGGGTCTTCATGAAAAAGGCCAGTGCAGACTGCGAGAACAACTACACAATTAAGAGTACTGGGAAGGCATCGTCCAGAGGAAATTCAAAATTCCGATGGCAACCATCGGAATTTCAACTCCGACCAATCCTTAATCGTCCACCTTCTTCAAGTGGGTGGCGAACTGCCGCAGCAGAGCGACAAACGCAGTCGAGGCCACCGAGAGCGTGCGGTCGCGCCGGTAGGCAAGTCCAAGCTCGCGATAGAGTACCGCGTCCTCCAGTTCAATCAGTTTGACGCGCCCGGCGTCCACTTCGTCGCGCGCGAACGACGCGCTGATGAGCGACACGCCCAGATCCGCCGCCACGAAGCTCTTGATCATCCCAATGCTGGGGAGCTCCATCCGAACCTGCAACTCGGAGGCGTGGGGTCGAAACAGCTTGTCCAGCAGCCTCCGCGTGTGCCCGGTCTTTGGGAAGAGGAGTGGATGTTTGACGATTTCACTGACAGGCACCGCTTTGAACTTGGCCAGAGGATTCTTAGGGCTCACCATCAACAGCAGCTTGTCGCGGAAAATCGGCTGGATCTTCAAGCTCGGAGACTGGATCGGCAAGGTAAGAATGCCCACTTCCACCTGCCCATTTTCCAGTTTCTCCACGATTTTGTAGCTGAAGTTCCGGTAGATGCTGATCTGCACCGGCGGATAACGCCGGCAGTACTCGCCGAACACCTCGGGCAGAACGTACAAACACGTCGCCTCGTTAGCGCCCACCCGCAGCGTCCCGCGAGGCGTGCCACTGTGGTCCGCGACCGCCATCAACGACTCATCGCGCAAAGCCTTCAGGCGCTCGGCATATTCGAAAAACACCTGGCCGGCCGGGGTAAGTTTTACAGTCTTGCCCGAGCGGTCGAGCAGCCGGTCGCCGTACTCCTGCTCCAGTTGGCGAATTTGCGCGCTGACCGCCGACTGCGAGCGGAAAACCTTCTCGCCCGCGCGCGAAAAACTCCCCTGCCGGGCGACTTCCAGGAACGTGATGAGCTGATCAAAGTCCATTGTGGTTGCAGCGAATTATAGCGAACTTCCCCTGAATTCGAGGGTAATTACTCAGCATCAACCGCGCTACAAACCGCCCTGAAATTTGCATGACTTGCATCGAAATTCTGCATTGTACTTTGCTCACCGCCAGGCACGAGAATACGAACGGCTGTTCCTGAGCAGAGGTGTTCGACCCTCCGTCGCCATCGCCAGTCGCGCCCAAGAACAAGTGATTCGAAAGGAATTCAGTCCGCCGGACGGAGTCCATGACGACGCGTCTCAACCCGAGAAATGGTCTGCCGCCCGCCCAGGGTCTCTACAACCCGGCGCACGAGCATGACGCCTGCGGAATCGGGTTCGTCGCCAGCATCGGCGGACATAAGAGCCACGACATCATCCGCAAGGGAATCCAGGTGCTGCTCAATCTGGCGCATCGTGGCGCCTGCGGCTGCGATCCGGAAACCGGCGACGGCGCGGGCGTCCTCATTCAGATTCCTCATGAGTTCTTTGTGCGTGAATGCGAAAAGCTGGGATTTGCGCTGCCGAAGGCCGGGACCTATGGCGTCGGTATGACATTCCTTCCGGTGGAGAAGCATCCGCGCCTGCAGTGCGAAGGAATTCTCGAGCGCATCGCGCGCGCGCCATCGGTCGCGTGGCGCGCGCTTCGCAGCCTTACATCCAACAGATATTCGTGAAGTGCGCTGCGGAGATGGATGAAGACGCCTTCGAGCGCAAGCTCTACGTGGTGCGCAAGCGCGCGGAAAATGAAATCCGCGAGTCCGGCATCGAAGATGCCGAGATGTTCTACATCCCCTCGCTCTCCTGCCGTACGATCGTCTACAAGGGCCTGCTGCTGGCTCCGCAGATCACGAACTTCTATCGTGAACTCTCCGATCCCGACGCGGTCAGCGCGCTGTGCCTCGTGCACCAGCGTTTCTCGACGAATACGTTTCCCAGTTGGCAGCGGGCGCATCCTTACCGCTACGTTGCCCACAACGGCGAGATCAACACGCTCCGCGGCAACGTCAACTGGATGCAAGCCCGCCAGTCGCTGCTGCAGTCGCCTCTCTTCGGCGACGACATAAAGAAACTGCATCCCATCATCACTCCGGACGGCAGCGACTCCGCAAATTTCGATAACGCCGTGGAGTTGCTCCTCCAGTCGGGCCGCAGCCTGCCGCACGTGATGGCGATGCTGATTCCAGAAGCCTGGTCGGGCAATCCCCACATGAAGCCGGAGAAGCGCGCCTTCTACGAGTACCACGCCTGCCTGATGGAGCCTTGGGACGGACCCGCCGCCATCGCCTTTACCGACGGGCGTGTCATCGGCGCGACGCTCGACCGTAACGGCCTGCGTCCCGGCCGCTACGTCGTCACGCATGACGACCTGGTCGTCATGGCCTCGGAAGCCGGCGTGCTCGACATTGCCCCCGAGCAGGTGAAGAGGAAGGGTCGCTTGCAGCCCGGGAAGATGTTCCTTGTCGATACAGTCGAAGGCCGTATCGTCTCCGATAAGGAGATCAAGCAGAAACTCGCGTCGCGGCAACCCTACGCTGAGTGGGTAAAAGAGAATCAGATCACCATCGATCAGTTGCCCGAGCCTACGCGCATGCACTTTCCCGATGCCGAGACTCTGCTGCGCCGCCAGCGTGCATTCGGCTACAGTGATGAAGATCTGCGGATGATTCTCGCCCCGATGGCGTTCAATGGCGAAGAGCCGATCGGTTCGATGGGCACCGACACGCCGCTGGCCTGTCTCTCCGACAAACCGCAATCGCTGTTCAACTATTTCAAACAGCTCTTCGCGCAGGTCACGAATCCTCCCATCGACCCTATTCGCGAAGAGATGGTGATGTCGCTCATCAGCTACATCGGGAGTGAGCGCAACATCCTCGAGGAAGCGCCCGAGAACTGCCACATGCTGAAACTGGCGCACCCGCTGCTTTCGAATCGCGAACTGGAAAAGCTGCGCCGCGTCTCGAACCGCGACCTGCTGGCGACCACGCTGCCCGCGCTGTTTCGTGCCAGCGACGGCGAGGCCGGACTCAAGCGCGCACTCGATGAGCTTTGCCAGCGAGCCTCGCTGGCGGTGAAGGCCGGCTATTCGCTGATGATTCTTTCCGATCGCGGCGTCGACAAAGACTACGCGCCCATTCCGTGCCTGCTCGCGCTGGCGGCGGTTCACAACCTGCTGGTCCGCGAAGAAACGCGAACCCAGGTTGCGCTCATCACCGAATCCGGCGAGCCGCGCGAAGTCATGCACTTCGCACTCCTCAGCGGTTACGGAGCCAGCGCGATCAATCCGTATCTTGCTCTCGAGAGCGTTGAGAACCTGGTCTGGCGCGGCGAGCTGGGCGACGGCATCACTCCCGAAATCGCGGTCAAGCATTTCATGAAGGCCATCAAGAAGGGTTTGCTGAAGACCTTCTCGAAGATGGGTATCTCGACTCTGCAAAGCTACCAGGGTGCGCAGGTTTTCGAAGCCATCGGACTGAACAAAGATTTGATCGACGCATATTTTGCCGGCACAACTTCACGTATCGAAGGAATCGGACTCTCTGTTCTCGCCGCCGAGGCGCAACTGAAACATGAGTATGCCTTCCGTCCGCTGACCGAATTCGAAACCGAACTTGCGGTGGGCGGCAGCTATCACCAGCGCGTGAACGGCGAATATCACCTGCTCAATCCGCAGACCATCAGCAAATTGCAGCAGGCCGTTCGTCAGGACAGCTTCAAGACTTTTCAGGAATACACCGACCTCATCGACAACCAGAGCGCCAACCTCTGCACCCTGCGCGGCCTGATGAAGTTCAAAAAGAGCAACGCTCCGGTTCCTCTCGAGGAGGTCGAGCCCGCCAAGGAAATCGTCAAGCGCTTCACCACCGGCGCCATGTCGTTCGGGTCCATCAGCAAAGAAGCCCATGAAACGCTGGCCATCGCTATGAACCGCATCGGCGGCAAGTCCAACACCGGCGAGGGCGGAGAAGACGAAGAACGATTCAAGCCCGACGCCAGCGGCGATTTGCGCCGCAGCGCCGTGAAGCAGGTAGCCTCGGCGCGTTTTGGCGTGACCGCAAACTACCTCGTCAACGCCGACGAATTGCAGATCAAAATGGCGCAAGGCGCGAAACCCGGCGAGGGTGGCCAGCTTCCCGGCCACAAAGTTGACGACGTGATCGCCCGGTTGCGGCACTCCATTCCCGGCGTTGGTCTGATTTCGCCGCCGCCGCATCACGACATTTATTCCATCGAAGATCTCGCGCAACTGATCTACGACTTGAAAAATGTGAATCCGCACGCTCGCATCGCCGTGAAACTTGTAGCGGAAGTTGGCGTCGGCACCGTGGCAGCTGGTGTCGCGAAAGCGCATGCCGACGTGGTTCTGATCAGCGGCGACACCGGCGGCACTGGCGCATCCCCGCTGAGTTCGATCAAGCATGCCGGCATTCCGTGGGAACTGGGCCTGGCGGAAACGCAGCAGGTGCTTCTGCTGAACGATCTGCGCAGCCGCATCCGAGTGCAAACCGATGGCAAACTGCAGACCGGCCGCGATGTTGCCATTGCCGCTTTGTTGGGCGCTGAAGAGTTCGGATTCGCCACGACTCCCCTGATCGCCATGGGCTGTATCATGATGCGTAAGTGCCATCTCAACACCTGCTCGGTGGGAATCGCCACGCAAGATCCTGTGCTGCGCCAGCAATTCAAAGGGCAGCCCGAGCACGTGATCAATTTCTTTTTCTTCATCGCGGAACAGCTTCGGCAGTACATGGCGGACCTTGGTTTCCGCACCGTCGACGAGATGGTGGGCCGCGTCGACATGCTCGATGTGGAACCCGCGGTCGATCACTGGCAAGATCATTGGAAGGCCAAAGGCCTCGATTTCTCGGCGATTCTCTACAATCCGCCGGTACCCTCGCGCGTGGCGCGCCGTTGCGTGCACAGCCAAGATCACGGTCTGGACCACGCACTTGACCATCAACTAGTCGAGCACTCCTTGGATGCTTTGCTGAACCTGAGAAATGTTGAGATCAATTTGCCGGTGCGCAACGTGCATCGCTCGGTCGGCGCAATACTGAGTGGAGAAATCGCGCGCCGCTACGGCTCGGCCGGGCTGCCCGACGACACAGTTCGCATCCATCTCACGGGTTCTGCGGGCCAAAGCTTCGGTGCGTTCCTCGCCAAGGGAATCACACTCACGCTCGAAGGCGACGCTAACGACTATGTGGGCAAAGGACTGTCGGGCGGCAAGGTCAGCGTGTATCCGCCGCACGGTTCCAGTTTTGCTCCCGAAGAAAACATCATCATCGGCAACGTCGCACTTTACGGTGCCACGAGCGGCGAAGCATTCTTCAATGGGGTTGCAGGCGAGCGCTTCGCCGTCCGCAATTCCGGAGCCACCACCGTTGTCGAGGGTGTGGGTGACCACGGCTGCGAATACATGACCAACGGACTGGTCTTGGTCCTCGGCTCCTGCGGCAGGAATTTTGCCGCCGGCATGAGCGGAGGCGTCGCCTATGTTTTCGACGAGCGCGGAGACTTCACCGAGAAACGATGCAACCTCGACTCCGTCGACCTTGAGCCGCTGCTCGACGGCCAAGATATCCAGATTGTCCGCGATCTCGTCGCCCGCCACCTCGATCTGACTGGCAGCCGCCGCGCGAAGTGGATTCTCGACAATTGGCACGGGATGATGTCGCGCTTCATCAAAGTTTTCCCGCACGAATTCAAGCGGGTGCTCGGAGTCGGCCGCAGTCAGCAAGCCTACATCCCGAGCCCGTCAGTGTCCGTCTTGGCCCATGCCGAGCAGATGCAACCTGAGCAGGTGCGACATGGGTAAGACCACCGGGTTCATGGATTATTCCCGCGAACTGGCTCCGCGCCGTCCTGTCGCCGAGCGCGTCAACGACTGGTTCGAAATCTACCAGGATTTCCCGGAAGAAAAACTGCGCAAACAAGGCGCTCGCTGCATGGATTGCGGCGTCCCGTTCTGCCAGACCGGATGTCCGGTCAGCAATCTCATTCCCGACTGGAACGATCTAGTCTATCGCGGACGCTGGAAAGACGCTGTCCGCCAGTTGCACGCCACCAATAATTTTCCCGAGTTTACGGGACGAATCTGTCCCGCTCCCTGCGAAGCCTCGTGTGTTCTGGGCATCAACGCACCTCCGGTCACGATCAAGCAAAACGAAAAGAACATCGTAGAGCGTGGCTTCCTGGAAGGCTGGATCCGCCCCGAGCCCGCGAAAGTTCGCACCGGAAAGAAAGTAGCCATTGTCGGTTCAGGCCCCGCGGGACTCGCCGCCGCTCAACAACTGTGTCGCGCCGGTCATTCGGTCACCGTTTACGAAAAGGCAGACCGCATCGGGGGTTTGCTGCGCTATGGCATCCCCGAGTTCAAGATGGAGAAGCACATCATCGATCGCCGTCTCGAACAGATGTCCGACGAGGGCGTGAAATTCGTCACCAATGCCGAAGTCGGAAAGAACGTTCAAGTCGAAGATCTGCGCCGCGACTTCGACGCCATCGTGCTGGCCGGGGGCTCCGAGCATCCACGCGACTTGAAAGTTCCCGGACGCGAGCTGAAGGGAATTCACTACGCGATGGAATTCCTCCTGCAGCAGAATAAACGCTGCCACGGCGACACACTCGATCCTGTCGCCGATATTCTCGCCAGCGGCAAACGGGTGGTCATCATCGGTGGCGGCGACACCGGTGCCGACTGCCTCGGCACAGTTCACCGCCAGAAGCCGCTTTCTGTTCATCAATTCGAAATCATGCCCAAGCCGCCCAACGAGCGTTCCCCGCAGACGCCGTGGCCGCTCTGGCCCATGCAGCTGCGCATCGAAGGTGCTCACGAAGAAGGCGGCGTGCGCGACTGGAGCATTGCTACAACAAAATTCACCGGCGACGAAAATGGAAACGTCCGCCAACTTCATGCCGTTAGGGTTGGCCCTCCCCCGAAGTTCGAGCCCATCGCGGGCACCGAGTTCACGATGGACGCTGACCTGATCCTCATCGCCATGGGATTCCTCGGTCCCGTCCGCCACGGCATGATCGAGCAACTCGGAGTTCAACTTGACAATCGCGGCAACGTCGCCACCGACCAGAACTATATGTCGTCGGTTCCCGGAGTCTTCCGTCGCCACCGACCAGAACTATATGTCGTCGGTTCCCGGAGTCTTCGCCGCCGGCGACATGCGCCGCGGCCAATCGCTCGTCGTATGGGCGATCTCCGAAGGCCGCAAAGCCGCTGCCGGAGTCGATGAATACCTGAAGACCCTGGCCGTCCGGCCGATTGTTCCCCTGGCCTCCACCGCGCGACAAATCGCTTCGTAATCGTGACCACCCTGCACACATTCAAGCGCGGACCTTGGTAAGATGACTGCGCCAGCGTCATGATCCAACTCTCCGATATCCAGGCCGCTCTCGAGAGAATTCGCTCCGACATCCGCATCTCTCCCTGTACGCATTCCGAAACTTTTTCCGGTCTCACTAACAATTCGATCTTCCTGAAGCTCGATAACCAGCAACGCACCGGGGCTTTCAAAGAGCGGGGCGCCCTGAACAAACTGCTCACGCTCAATAACGACGAACGCTCCCGCGGAGTGATCGCGGCCTCCGCCGGCAATCATGCCCAAGGCGTTGCCTACCACGCCGGACGCCACAAGATCGCAGCACGCATCGTCATGCCGCTGCCCACGCCACTCACCAAAGTCTCCGCCACTCGCGCCTACGGTGCCGAAGTCGTACTGCACGGCACCAACTATGACGAGGCCTACGACAAGGCGGTCGAGCAAAGCAAGCAAGGCCGCCTGACGCTCATTCATGCCTTCGACGATGACGCAGTCATCGCAGGGCAGGGAACTCTCGGCCTTGAAATCCTGCAGCAACATCCCGGCATCGAAGTCATCGTCTCGCCCATCGGCGGCGGCGGACTCATCGGTGGAATTGCCTGCGCTGTCAAGGAAACGAATCCTGACGTTCAAATCTTCGGAGTGCAGCCCGCCCGCATTCCTTCCATGAAAGCCGCAGTCGCCGCAGGTAAGCCCGTGACGCTGAAATCCGCCAAGACGATCGCCGATGGAATCGCCGTACGCCGCGCTGGAGACCGCACGCTCCCGCTAGTGCAAAAATACGTTGATGACATCGTCACTGTGGAAGAGGAAGAAATCGCGAACGCGATTCTCCTGCTGCTGGAGCGCGAGAAAACGCTGGCCGAGGGAGCCGGAGCAGCCGCCATCGCCGCGGTTCTGAACCGAAAACTCCCGCTGCAGGGCAAGAAAATCGCTGTCCTCGTCTGCGGCGGCAATATCGATGTTACTTTACTCTCGCGTATCATCGAGCGCGGCCTGGTCAAAGACGGACGCCTCGTCCGCCTGCGCGTTCACCTGCCGGACTATCCCGGCGCGCTGCACCGCCTCACCGGCATTCTCGCCGATCATCGCGCCAACATCGTTGAGACCGCCTATGACCGCGCCTACCACGGCGTCAATCTGGGGGACACCGCCATCGACATCACCATGGAGACCCGCGGCCCCGATCACATCGCCGAGCTTCTTGCAGCTTTGGCGTCTGCCGGTTATACGCACGAACGAATTCTGTGATAGGTGCTTATCTGAACGAAAGCAAATTGGGCAGTTAAGGTGCCGACGTGCTCAGAGGGGGCTTCACACCGCTACCGCCATGACAGAGCAGGACGCAAAGCAAGAGGCCCGCTCCCGCGGCTCCGCCTACAATCCATTTCGTATTCACGCTCGTGCTCGCTCCCAAGGGCCGCGCGGGAACCCCGCAGATTTCCGATTGATCGAAACTCTTTTGTTCGGCCTCGTGAACGGTCGATCCATGCGACGCTTCCGTCCCCGGTGACGGCTTCTTACGATCCACCTCCCGCTCGACGTTCACGTCATCTTTGCGGGCTGCCACCTGAATATTTCCATTCAGGTTGGTTACCTCGTACTGTGTCCATTCATTCAGGACCGGAACCACCGTAATGCAATTCACCCGCACTCTGAAGCCCTTCGAAGTTCCGACGAAGACACTGCCATGATCCAATTCAAGCAAATTGATTTGAAGCTTGGCCACTGATTCCGGCTGGATTAGAACTGTGGCTCCGTCTAGACTCAAGCTCGCCGAAGATCCGGGCTTGGTTTCCAGCAGGTCTCCGGGAAATATCGCAGATGAGTCCTTGGCCTCGTAGCCATTGACCCATACGCCACTTTGCGCATGAAGAATTGCCGCTCCAGTCTGGCTGGATCCGGTCTGGCCCGTCCCGCTCTGGCCCAGCAAAGACACTGGAACGATCAGCAACATCGCCCAGCACAGAAAACAACGTAAGATGGAAACACGCATCCTGAAAACCAATTTCCACAGACTTCCCAATCAAAATCGTATCTTGGTGTGACCACGTCGTCTATTAGCACTCTGGGTGACCGGCACGGGATTGGTGCGCTCGGGATCGCCATTTGCCCTCTCTGTAATGCTTGTTATGTCTGGGTAAAACTTTGTAAACCATGGACTTCCGCGGCTCGCGGCCATGTAAATTAGAGGTGGGCCTATGAAAGCAAAGAACGCGATAATCGTGACTTTCCTCACTTCGGCGATTGGCGCTGCTGCTGTGAGTCTCTTGCCATCGCGTTCTGCGTTGGTGTTTGCCCAGGCCCAGGACGCCAGCCAAGCTGCGGTCGCCCGTCGCATTGGCGCGATCAAAGCGATCAATGGGAATGCCATCACGCTGGCGCTGGATTCGGGTCTCGAAATCGCGGTCACCGTGCAGCCTAACGCTCGCCTCTTGCGCATTGCGCCCGGCGAGAAGGATCTCAAGAACGCAACTCCCGTCCAGTTGCAAGACCTGCAGGTAGGCGACACGATTCGGGCGCGCGGCCAGGCATCTGCTGATGGCAAATCAATCGCTGCTCTGGAAATTATTGTGATCACGCGTTCGGCTGTCCAGGCGATTAGCGAGCAAATGCGCCAGGACTGGCAGAAACGGGGCATCGGAGGTCCGGTAAGCGTTGTGGACCCCGCGTCTGGAACCGTGACCCTCTCGATCCTAAGCTTCGGCGGGAAAGCAAAGACGATCGTCGTGCGCACGTCCAAGAACACCATCATCCGGCGGTACGCTCCCGACTCGGCCAGACCAGAGGATGCGAGGCTGACTACTCTGCAGGAGGTTCATGTCGGCGACCAATTGCGCGCGCGCGGCGACCGTAGCGCCGACGGCAATGAACTGGCTGCGGAGGAGATCTTTACGGGCGACTTTCCCCAATTCGCGGGTTTGATTAAGTCGGTCGACGTAAGTGCTGGGACCATCAGCGTTCAAGATTTAGCGAACAAGAAAACCGTGCAACTGAGAGTCACCACCGACTCGCAACTTCATAAAATCCCGGACGAAATGGCAAAGGGAATGGCAATGCGGCTCAAGGCCGCGAATTCCTCCTCACCTTCACCTCCACCCGCCGGGGCCAATGGGCAGGCCGCCCCAGGCGGAGCGCCTTCCGGTGGGATGAGCCCGGGCGGCGGACGAGTGGGCGGGGGCCCGCGCTCAGGCGGAGGGTTCGACTTCCAGCGATTGCTCGACCAAACACCGCCAGTTGCACTCGCTGATCTGCATAAGGGAGACGCCGTTTCCTTGGTCACGACCCAAGGCACGCCGTTGGGAGGAAGTACCGTAGTTAGGTTGTATAGCGGTGTCGAACCGATTCTCGAGGCGCCCAACGGAAGCCAGGCGATGATGCTGGCTCCCTGGAGTTTGGGGGGCACTCCCGGCGGAGACGCAGGCCCATAGCCCTGGCCTCGAAAAGAACCGCTCCTGATGTATCAGGGTATGCCTTCACGCATACTGCAGGAGCACGATTATTAATCGCGCCTTCAGGCCCTGCAATTCGGCGAAGTTCTTCAACTTGTGAGAAATGGCAAGAAAGTGAAGGTTGAGAAATACATGCGTTTCTTTGCTGTGGCGTTCTTATTCTTGCTGTCGCTGAGTGCGTTGGTAGCGCAAACACCCTCAGGAGTTCTCCGCGGACAAATCACCGATCCCTCCGGCGCGGCTATTTCCGGCGCCAACGTGATCATGACTCCCGCCACCGGATCTCCCATTGTGATTCAAACCAATTCTCAGGGAATGTATGAGTTCAAGACTTTGGCGGCAGGGAAGTACACCCTCACAGTCGCAGCTCAAGGATTCACTCTCTACGAGAATGATAACGTCGTGATCGCCGATCAGCCCCTGCGGCTCAATCTAACGATGACGATCGAGGTCGAGACCCAGAAAGTTCAAGTCTCCGACACCGCGCCAACCGTCGATGTGAACCCCTCCAGCAACGCGGGCGCGATCGTGATCTCGGGCAAGGAACTCGAAGCTCTGCCCGACGATCCCGACGAATTGCAGTCGGATCTGCAGGCCTTGGCCGGGCCCTCCGCCGGCCCCAACGGTGGACAGATGTACATCGACGGCTTCACCGCCGGACAACTCCCACCCAAGTCATCGATCCGCGAAATCCGCATCAACCAGAACCCATTCTCTTCCGAGTACGACAAACTCGGCTACGGCCGCATCGAAATTTTCACGAAGCCGGGAACCGACAAATACCACGGGCAGGTTTTCTTGATTGGCAATGACTCGGCCTTCAATTCACGGAACCCTTTCGCGGGAGCCGAGCCCGGATACGATACCGTCCAGTACAACGGAAACGTCGGCGGTCCGCTCGGCAAGAAGGCGTCCTTTTTCTTCAACGCGGAGCACCGCAATATCAACGAACTGGCCGCCGTCAATGCGGTCGTCCTCGACTCGTCGTTGAACGAGACTTCGTTGGCCGAGTCAATTCCGAACCCGCGCCGGCGCACCAATCTCAGCCCACGCTTCGACTGGGCCATTTCGAAGAACAACACGCTCACCGCGCGCTATCAGTTCTTTCGCGACACGGAAACCAACAACGGCGTTAGCACACTCAGTCTTCCGTCTCAGTCCTACTACTCCAAGGAGATTGAGCATACCGTTCAAATCAGCGACACGCAGGTGATCGGCTCGAAGATCGTTAACGAGACCCGATTCCAGTATCACCGCGACGACAGTATCCAGAATCCCCTGGATCAGAATCCGGCGGTGAACGTGATTGGCAATTTTACGGGTGGCGGCAGCGGACAAGGCACTCTCAACGACCGGGAGAACAGTTACGAGTTCCAGAACTACACATCACTCATGCACGGCAATCACATTCTAAAATTAGGCGCGCGCGTGCGGGCTACGCAGGATATGAATTACTCCACTTCGGGATTCAATAGCACATTCACGTTCTCTTCGTTGAATTCCTCAAGCGACGTGCTATCGAATTGCGCGAGCCTCGGGGGAAACCCGGCATGTCCTTTTTCGTTACTCTACGCAGAACAGGCGTTGAGTAGTGGCGGTACTCCTTACGCAACCCAACTCACCTACACGACCGGTCTTCCCACGGCCTCAGTCACTTACTACGACGTCGAACCATATGTTCAAGATGACTGGCGGGTGCGGACCAACATCACGCTCAGCGCCGGCCTCCGCTTCGAGGCGCAGAACGCCATTCACGACCACGGAGACTGGGCCCCGCGCCTGGGATTTGCCTGGGGAGTGGGTGGCCGAAGCGCTCCACCGAAGGTGGTGATCCGAGGCGGCTACGGTATCTTTTATGACCGCTTCCAGTCCCCGCAAATCCTGCAGGCGGAACGTCTCAACGGAATCACGCAACAGCAGTTTATTGTCAACAATCCGACCTGCTTCCCGGGCGTCGACGTGGCGCTCACCAACTTCTCAAACTGTGGTCCCACCACCTCCAGCGCGTCCGCCATTTATCAGATCAGTCCCAGACTGCACGCACCTTATACGCTGCAAGGTGCGGTGAGTGTGGAACGTCAGGTCACCAAGGCGGCAACCGTATCCGCTACCTACTTGAACTCCCGCGGCTTCGACCAGTTGCTTGCCATCAATGCGAATGCCCCTTATCCTGGAACGCCGTGCTACCCGAATTGTCTAGCATCCACTGCGGGCAACATCTACCGGTATGTTTCCGAGGGCAATTTCAAACAAAACCAGCTGATCGTAAACATCAACATAAAGGTCGGCTCCAAGGTTCAACTGTTTGGCTTTTACACGCTGGGCTACGCTAACAGCGACACCGCCGGTGTTTCCGGCTCCGCTCCCAGTTTTGCGTCGAATTCCTACGACATCAGCCAGGACTACGGACGCGCTTCGTTCGATATGCGGCATAGACTCTTTCTTGGCGGCAGCATCGCCTTTCCCTATCTGTTTCGTCTGAGCCCGTTCATGGTGGTCAGCTCGGGTTCTCCCTTCAATATCACATCGCCCATCGACGACAATGGAGACCAGATCTATCACGATCGTCCGGGGTTTGTATCGTCTGCCACTTGCCCGGCGGGCGTGAACCCGCAAGGGACCATTTACTGTACGCAACTCGGCACTTTCGATGCTTCGGGAGCGGGAAGACTTCTGCCCATCAACTCCGAGACCGGCCCGGCGCGTTTCGTCCTGAACCTGCGTCTCACCAAGACCTTCGGCTTCGGACCGAAGGCAAAGGGAAACACCAATCAGGCGCAGCAGGGCGGTCCCGGAGGTCCGGGTGGCGGCGGCGGGCGAGGCGGCGGGGGCCCTCGTGGTCCGTTGTTCGGCGGGGGCGGTGGCATGAGCATCTCGTCCAATTCAGACCGCCGTTACAATTTCACTCTCGGCGTGAATGTGCGCAACCTTTTCAACAATGTGAACACGGCGAATCCCAATGCGGTTCTCGGCTCAAGGCTCTTTGACGTTTCCAATTCTCTGCAAGGGGGGCCGTTCTCGCAAGGCAGCTCGGCGAACCGTCGCATTGAACTGCAAGCGACGTTCAGCTTCTGATCCGAGGCATTCCTCTCGTCATATCGCGAATCTGAGAACTCGCGTTATCCTGAAACGCAGAGACTGCGTGCCGTGCAATCCCGTGGTGTAAGGATCCGAAACCGATTGCCTTTTCTTTCTACGACCAGGCGAAAGTTTATCCGCCTCGCAGCGACCGCCGGCGTGGCCGCACTCGCCGCCGACTCTACGCTGCGTGAGCCAAATCGTCCGCGTATCGTGCGCTTGGAGATTGCGCTCCGGCGTTGGCCGGCCCCGCTGGATGGCTTCACCGTCGCACTGCTCAGCGATTTCCATTACGATCCCTACTTCTCCGTCCATCCTCTTCGCTCGGCGATCAGCATGGTTAACGGTCTGCGTCCCGACTTGGTCGCGCTAGCGGGGGATTTTGTTTCCGTACCCTGGTTCGGCGATGCAGCGGCGGGAGCGGCTGCCGCCGAGCCTTGCGCCCAACTGCTACGGAAAATGCAGGCGCCTCACGGTCTGTGGGCGGTAATGGGAAACCATGACGTCTTCTCCGATCCGAATCGAGTGACCAGTGCGCTTCGCGCCGTGGGAATTCAGGTCCTGTCCAATCAGTCGCTTCCAATCGAACGCGATGAATCGCGATTCTGGCTGAGCGGGGTGGACGATGTGATGGGCGGTGCCGCTGACCTGGACGCGACTCTGCGCAATGTTCCCTCGGACGAAGCCACGATCTTGCTGGCCCACGAGCCCGACTACGCCGACCAGGTCGCGGGCTATCCGGTGGATCTCCAACTCTCCGGCACTCCCATGGAGGCCAGGTGCGGGTGCCGTTCGTCCGTCCTCTCTACCTGCCTGAGTTGGCCAGGAAATATATTTGGGGTTTGTACAAGATCGGCGGCCTCACGCTCTACACCAATCCCGGCCTCGGAACTGTCGGAGTTCCGGTGCGGATGAATTGCCCTCCTGAAATCACGATGCTGACTCTGCGGCGTGCTGCGAGTTGATTCATCGGCCGGTCGAAAATCCCCATCTTCATATATGCAATTATGCAATCTCTTTCATCCCGGAAACCGCCGTTGATGAAGTGTCGGCTATAACCTCCTCCATAATAAGGAGATTGTTGACGTTACGAATGGTCCTGCATTTGCCACTCAATATGACTTGCCACTCCAAGGTTAAGATGCTCACAAGGAGCTACAACCCAATGCATCGTCGCATCTGGCCTGCGATTTCGTTGTTGATGATTCCCGTTGTCGCTTTGGCGGTGAGCACCCCTGCGCTGCGCTTGCGGTCGGAAACCCTCGAGCAGCGCGAAGGTCGGTTATCGAGAACGCTGGCCCGCGCTTCGCAATTCGTCGATGTGGCTCACGTTAGTTCGCGACCGTCTTGCGAAGACGTTCAGCCGCCTGAGGCTCTCACAACTCCCGATCCTCTCTTCGCCGCGACTGCCAAAGGCAGGAAAGTAACCGTCAGTTTCATTATTGGAACCGATGGACGCGTGCACAGCCCGCTCATTCTGGAGAGTGCGGGGCTCGCTGGTGACCGCCGCGTGCTGCAGACGGTGCGTACGTGGAGATATCGTCCGGCAACCTGCAATGGCGTACCAACGGAGATTGAAGGCAAGATCGAGTTTTCCAGCCGATAGCACGAGTCCGAGCCACTGGGCTAGAATGACCCAAGCTGGGATGGTCTCAGCTAGTTGAAACCCAGCATCGGGGTAATTCGATTCGTGGACAAAGACAGAGACAAAGACAGAAAGAATCCCAGACCTTCTGATTCGGTGCACAGCGCCGAGATGGACGAGCTCTACCGCCGGCTGCAACCCGAAATGCGCCGTCCCAAGCCCAATCCAGAAGCACTTGCCGCGGCGCTCGAAGCGGCGCAGCGTTTAGCAGCCGAGGCCGACGCGGAACAGGCCGCGGACGATACCGCGCAGGAACTCGCCGGCGATTCCGTCACAGTCGTTTGCCGCGTTTGTGGATACCGCAATCGCGAAGGGAATAAGTTCTGCGGCATGTGCGGCGTCACCGTCGCGGAATCGGAGGAATCAGAATCCGGATCTCGGGCAGGAGAAGATCGTCCGCCATCGCGCGCCCTTGCGCTGCCACCAGATTCATTTCTCGATCATGATCCGGAAACCAGGGCAGCGAGAACGCGGCCTTCGGGGCAGGAAACGCATCACTATCATCATCACTACCATCACCACTATTTTCCTGGCGGGGACGCAATGGCTGCGCGGTCCGCGCCTGATGCGCTGCGCGATGCTGCGCGGGACGATAAATTGCGGCCAACGGCGGCGCTGCGCGGCGACATGAGCCGCGCCGAGGCTGCGGTGCGGCGGGTCACGCAAGAGTGGGTGCTGGCCTGCAACACGAAGCATCTCGATGATCTGCTCGAACTCTACACTGCCGATGCGCTGGTGCTGCGGTCCAACTGTTCTCCGGTGCGCGGCGCCGCTGCGCTCCGCGAGTTTTTCTTTGGCGCGCTCGATGCGGGACTGGGGGAAGTGGAAATAGAACCGTTGCGCGTCGAAGTTGTCGGCGACTTTGCGTACGAAGCGGGACGGTGCAAGGCCTTGATCCCCAGCGCAACCGGCAAGCGCCGCGAAGAACGCGGCAAGTATCTTTGGGTGTGCGTGCGGCAAAGCATGAGCGAATGGAAACTGGCGGCCGATTGTTGGTCCAGTGATTTGACGCTCAGCACTCTGGAATCGGACGTCCCGCAGAGCATAGGCGTCAAGACGAGCCAGCCGCGCAAGAACTTGTGAGCGCAACCCCACGGGCTGAAGCCCAGTATTTATGTGGCCTAGGTGGCACGACTAAAAGTCGTGCCCTTTCCAAATCCAGCCTTTCCAAAATCCAGTCTCGTCCTTTCCCACAACCAGGCCTTGAATACCCTTAAGGGTTCACGCCTAATTTCGCCAGGTCTCCGCGCAACTGCTCTATGTTTTGCATCTGGATGGTTTGCATTCCGAGCTTGGCGGCGCATTCCAGGTTGAGCGCGCGATCGTCGATGAAGCAGCATCCGTCCGCGGGGATCTGCGTCGTCTCCAATGCCAGGCGATAAATGTCGCGCTCCGGCTTGCGCAATCCAACGAAGCAGGAGCTGATAAACAGACGGAAGATCTTCCGCAATCCAAACTTTTCAATGCGGTGGTTGTTAAGCTCGCGCGATTCGTTGTTGATCGTGCCCATGAAGTATCTGCCGGAGTCGCTGAGCGCCTGCGCGAATTCAAGACTTCCAGGAAGGGGCTGCGACAGAGCGAACATGTAGTCGCGGAACGCGTCTCGCGTGAACGGACGCGTGCGGTAGAAGACCGTGCGGTCAAGGTACTCGTCAAGTGTGATCTTGCCCACCATCTCGTGGCGGCCGTGAAATTTTTCCTGGTCGAGATGAAAATGCTCGAGCGCCGCAGCGCGTTCGGTGCGGTCCCAGGCGTTGGTCAACAGAACACCACCGACATCCCAGAAAATGGCGCGAATGGCAGACAAGGGTGGTTCCTCCCCAGCGGAAAAGTTCTGGAAAGAGTTTAGACGAGTTGTCGTTAGGAAAGGGGCGGTTGAGGTTTCGTTTTAGGAATGCGCGATTGGTGGGGGTACCCCTCCCCCTCTCCCCCCGGTCTAATGGAATCATCAACTTGGAGGAAAATCGCGAAGAGATCGAAACGGCACAATCAGTTATGGGTAAAATCTTGTGCTTAAAGGACTTACGCGAGGGACGATGCGATAAGTTCTTTAGAATCAGCCAGCTACTTTAACTGGTCAACTGCAAAATCTTGATTGTAAATAACTTGTGCGTGCGGGTCTTCCCCAAGCTCTGAGCCCGGATGTTAGAGGGTGGACTTATCCAAGGGCAAAGTCAAGACCACGAAAGTATCCAACAGAGAAAGTGTGAGGCGCGGGTCTAGTAAAGAACAGCCGCTGACTTAAAGTGCTTGGGCTTGCGACCAGGCTAACGTCCCAGATAGCTTCCGGATTGCCGACCAGGACGAAGCCGCTGGCGCGGCGGACGCTACCGCGTAGGTGAGCCGAGAGATTTCGGGCGCGGCTGACATAGTGTGGGTCATAGGG
>WNGK01000345.1_pt1 | contig 46748 bp, 36 predicted proteins | sample 5400601 | NCBI WGS metagenome assembly WNGK01 (sample SAMN13153376, study PRJNA577476) | soil metagenome | isolation source: 60 cm soil or saprolite under Garry oak tree replicate 1 | place: USA:California | collected 2016-06-15 | reverse complement strand
TTCTCAGTATAACATGGTAAATACTGAAAAATCAAGTATAATATTGATAAAAACCGGTTTTTATCTCTATATTGGCAAATCAAGCTGTCTGTTGACAAAAACCGTCACTTAGCGCAAAATACAGCTATCAATTGTCAGGAGGGATTTATGGACACCTTAGACCAATTAAGGATACGTGCCGGTTTGCGTGTCAACGAGTTAGCTGATTTAGCTGATGTTTCAGAGTCTTCACTTCGTAAGATGATCCGGGGCGAGGCTGTTAGTAGCGTTCTAGTTTACAAAGTGTTACGAGTTCTATCTGAACGTCTTGGGCGCGAAATAACCCTTAACGATGTAAAAGGACTCAATTTATAGAGAACTTGCAGTCCACGATTTTGAGGTCAAGAATTGCGCAATAATGACTTCGATGGTTATTTTATCCGCTTATAGACCCACGTGATAATGTGATCCGATATATTGGAATAATCAGAAACATGTCTAGGCGACTCAATGAACACATGGATCATCCAAGCAACAATAGAAGGCATGGCTTGCGGAACTGAAACAGCAGGAGCTACATCCAGAAATGAAGGTTCTGGAAGTTATTGAGGCTGGTCCAGATGCTCAGCGCATTGCGAAAGAGCGAGAGGAGTACTGGATAGAGGAGTACCTCCCTTTAGTTATCCCGCTTCTCAACATTCGTGGTGTCAGCAAATCTTATCCTAGACCAAAGAAGCGGATTGCCGGATTTTTCGATAACAGGCCTGCCGTTGACGTATTCCAAGATCTACTTGAGAATATGCCAGCAACTCTGACAGAACTAGCTCGTCGATCAGGTGTAAGCTAGCGTTTGATCATGAGGATGAGTGATGGAGAGAGGGTCAACCGTAGTACAGCAAACAAGGTATTATATGGTCTATCACAAATATATGGACAGACGTTTAATCTGAAGAATGTGATAGGATTCAACCTGGCTGACTGATAGAGGGAAGAGTTTCCTGCAAAAGATCGGGAATAGAATGCAATCTATCACCTTTCTGCAAAACAAAGTAGCAACAGAATAGGAAGTCGACAGATATAAAAATCTGTCATAAAACGCTATATTTCGCTAAAAAACACTACATTTTTTGTAGCGGTATTAGGAGGGGTTGCCTGAACTGATAAAATATGCTGAAAGAGCATCTGGTTATCATTTTTCGTCGCCTAGAGCGTCGGTCAAGAAATGGAAAGGATGAGGTTGACAGACCAGGCCAAGCATGGTTAGCTCAAGAAAAACACATGCGAAAGGCGGGAAGAAAATGCAACCACCATCTTGGCAGCCACCAATAGCACTGTCAGAGCAAGAAGAGCAGATTGTGAAAAGGGTTCGGAAAGCGAAACTGTTTGTGTTTTTGCGACAGCATCGGCACGAACTGTTCAACGAAGCGTTTCAGCAGGAGTTGGCAAACCTGTATCGCCAGGCAGAGCGGGGACATCCCCCGATTGCCCCGGCGATGCTCGCGCTAGCGCTGATCTTGCAAGCCTATATGGGGATCTCAGATGATGAAGTCATTGAGGCGACGGTGATGGATCGACGCTGGCAGTTGGTGCTGGATTGTCTGGACACCGAGCAAGCGCCGTGGAGTCAAAGGGACCCTGGTGGCCTTCCGCCAGCGCCTCATCGAGGCGCACATGGATCGACGGCTCATCGAACGAACCATCGAGATTGCCAGCCAGAGCCAGGCGTTTGGGCCACGGGCCTTACGTGCAGCCTTGGATAGTAGTCCGTTGTGGGGAGCAGGACGAGTTGAGGATACCTACAATTTGGTGGGACATGCGCTCAAAAAGGTCCTGCGCGTGGTGGCCGATCAGCAGGGGCGGGAGCTGGTCGAAGTAGGGCAAGAGGCGGGAGCAGAACTGGTGTGTGAGACGAGCCTGAAGGCAGCGCTCGATCGGGATTGGGATCAGCCTGGCCAACGCGAAGAGGCGTTGAACCTGGTCTTGACGGTGTTGCAAGCGGTGGAAAGCTGGGTGCAGACCCTGCAAGAGGAAGAGGCGCAGCTGGCTCAGCCGTCTCTGGAAATCGCCCGGCAGGTCAAAGCGCAAGATGTGCAGATCGATGAGAAAGGGAAAGCGAGCCTGATCAAAGGGGTCGCCAAAGATCGGCGCATCAGTGTCGAAGATGGGCAGATGCGCCATGGGCGCAAAAGTCGCAGTGTGCGGGTGGATGGATACAAACGCCATGTGCTCCACGACCTGGATAGCGGCCTCATCCGCGCGGTGGGGATCACGCCTGCCAATGCCCCGGAAGCCAGTGTCACCGAAGCGATTAGCGAGGATCTGGACCGGCAAGGGGCTTGTTTGAAGGAACTGCACATCGATCGGGCCTATTTGAGTAGTCACCTGGTTCGTGAGCGCTCCGACGACCTGAAGGTGTTTTGCAAAGCCTGGCCCGTTCGGCAAGGCAAACAGTTTCACAAGCAAGCCTTTGTTCTGGATTGGGAACGGCAGACGATCCAGTGCCCCGCGAAGCAGGAAATGCCCTTTGTGCCTGGTGGGGTGGTTCACTTTCCCAAGGAAACCTGTGCCCAGTGTCCCTTGCAAACTCAATGCACCACCAGTTCCAGAGGACGCAGCGTCAGCATCCATCCCGATGAAGCCTTACTCATCGAGTTACGAGAGCGTCAACAGACTCCGCAGGGGCGTGCTCAACTGCGCGAACGCGTGGCTGTGGAGCATACCCTGGCCCATGTTGGTCACTGGCAAGGACGACGTGCACGCTATCGGGGACTGCGCAAGAATCTCTTCGATCTGCGCCGGTGTGCCGTGGTCCACAATCTGCACGTCTTAGCTCGTTCCCAGCAGCTTGAAGCCGAGCTTCAGGCCGCCGCTTGATTACTTGACCGACGCTCTAGCATATCAGAGTAGTTACCTGTATTGGTGTCAAAGCCTTTTGAGCACTTCGAGGAGGTGTTAGCTGATGGTAGATTTTAGAAAGTTTCGCTCAACGAAAGTACAACCTCCCGCGACTGACCCAATTGATATTTTCAATCGTTTACCCAAACCACCCGGAATTACCGATCTCTATACTAGCCAAGCGGAGGTTTTGAGAGAGTGGTATGATCGACAAAACGAGCACGACTTGGTAATTAAACTTCATACCGGCGGCGGTAAAACTTTAGTCGGCCTTCTCATCGCCCAATCGCTTCTTCATCAGACACATAAACCTGTTCTTTACTTATCGCCCACCGCTCAGCTAGTTGAGCAAATAGTTACTAAAGCGAAATCTTATAACATCCCAGCAGTGGCTTATAATAAGGACAAGCACGGAGAATTTCCAGATGAGTTTATCAATGGTACAAGTGTACTTATATGCACTTATCATGCTTTATTTAATGCTCAAAGCCGTTTTGGACTTCGTGGGGGAGATAAAGAGATTGTCCAGGTTGAAGGTATCATACTAGATGACGCTCATGTCGCTTACTCTACAATACGCGATATATTTACGTTGCGTATTGATAGATCTGATGATCAGGAGATGTACTCCCACCTCACATCCTTGTTTCGCACTGATTTTGACGAGCTAGATAAAGTGGGAACTTTCGATGACGTTGTGACGAGTGCCAGCGTATACGGTGGTCACAGTATATTAGAGGTGCCGTATTGGAGCTGGCAGGCAAAATCAGCACAGGTTAGGGAGTATCTCCGCAGTAACGGAGCATCGGACAAGAATCAATTTGTCTGGTCTTTTCTTCGCGATGCCTTCGATTACTGTCATTGTCTCATCAGCCGTAAAGCGTTTGTCATTACTCCCATTTATCCCTTGGTTGATGCGATACCGACTTTTACTGAAAGTAAGCGCCGTATCTTTATGTCCGCCACTATAGGAGATGATAGTTCTATTGTGCGCACTTTCGATGCGAATGCGGACTCGATCAAAAAGCCCATCACTTCAAAATCGCTGGCTGGGGTTAGTGAGCGTATGATTCTTATTCCTGAATTGACAAAAATTCGTCAAGCAATGATCCCCCAAATCTTACAAAGTTTGACGAAACAGATGGCGGAGAAACAAAAGAAGGGAACTGTTATCCTTGTGCCATCAAATGCTGCTGCAAAGTCTTGGGAAGAAGTGGCCACTATTGCAAACTCCACAAGTGAGGTAACAACATACGTCAAACAATTACAGGACGGGGCATCAACAGGTCCGTTCGTTTTTGCTAATCGATACCATGGCATAGATCTACCCGGTGATGCATGCAGACTTCTGGTTATGAGTGGCTTGCCTTACGGAACAAACGAGTATGAAACCTACCGAGCGGCTGTTTTTATGGATGCCACCGTTATCAACGGCGAAGTGATGCAAAGAATTGAGCAAGGTATAGGTCGGGGAGCGAGGGGAGCAGGAGACTATTGCGTGGTGATTTTGACAGGTAGGGACTTAACCAAGCAAATGACTCGCCACACTAATCAGCAAGCTCTTACAAGTAGTACCTTTGCGCAGTTGAAGATAGGGCTGGCCGTAAGTGAAGACGTCGATAGCGCACAGGCCCTTTTCAAGACCGTTTTGAGCTGCTTAAGGCGCGATGCCGACTGGGTTGCCTATCATGCGGAAGCACTAGCTCAATTAACTGAAGAGAAACAGATTGATACCTACCAACTCGAACTTGCTGCTATCGAGCGTAAGGCATTTGAACTGATGCGGAATGGGAACTTTGAAAAGGCTGTCAATCGGTTGGAAAACTTTAGCGAATCAGCATCAGCTCATGATGTTAAAAGCAAAGGTTGGCTTCTACAGTTTGCAGCTTGCATCGCCTACCGATGGGGAAATCGGGAAGAGGCATTAAGACTCCAAAGACAGGCTTACGCCTGTAATAACAACCTGATCCGACCTAAAATAACTCCCCCTTATGTACCACTGTTTAAGCCAAGCCCTCAGGCCGAAGCAATGGTCGATAAGATTGATGAGCACTGGCCACGCAGAGGATACTTAAATGAATTCGAAGCTGTAGTCTCATTGTTGGTACCTTCTGCATCTTCAAACCAGTTTGAGCAAGCTCTGGCAGATCTTGGGTCGATGTTAGGATTCCGTGCAGAACGCCCTGATAATAGCTATAAAATAGGACCAGACGTACTTTGGCTACTCACTGATCATCTCGCTCTAGTAATGGAAGCGAAAAGCCAAAAGCTGGCAAACAATCCTTTGACGAAAAAGGAGCATGGTGAACTTTTAGATGCAGAAGCGTGGTTCAAAAGAGAGTATCCTGACTACACTTGCGAAAGAATCTCAGTACATCCTAATGCAACCTCTCGGCAAGTATCGGCAGAAACATCCAAGGTTCTGACACTCAACAAACTGCAAGAACTGATCTCTGAGATGCGCTCTCTGTTAGAGCCTCTCGCAAACTCGCTTGCATCACACGATAACTTGGTAGCGCAATGCGAACTGCTCCTAGCCAAGTCTAACTTGACGCCGCAGAAACTCATAGATCATTATTTAGCCTCGTTTGAGGTAGTAAAAGTAGATAAGAAAATAGATTGATAGCCGTAATCAGCTTATACCAACCAATTTCTCTCTGTTTTTGTTAGGAGTTGATTTGATGAATAAGAGCGTATTATTGTTGACGCTGTTGCTGCGATTTCTAGCTGGGTATCCTTCCTCTAACTCTTGAAGATACCTGAGTAGTGCATCTGATAGATGAAAGGAATTCCTGGCATGCGTATCATGGTTGTGGCATTGCTGCTGGCAATGGGGGCAGTTGTGATTCTCGCGCTCGGCGAGACCTTTAACATCTGGGCATCCAATGGTTTGATCAACATTTCGCTGATCTTATTAATCGCCATCCCACTCTCAATGATAGGCTTCGTCTTCCTTTCGCACCGCGAACAGGAACAAGGTAAGAACGAAAAAGGGGAAGATGGCTCACCGAAAGCGCCCTGAGTTGTCGTACATGGATCAGCCGGGGCGCAATCGATAAGTAAACACGGTCTGGCCCAGGCGAATAGTATCGCCGTCTGACAGGGGCTGACGTTGAACACGCTGTCCATTGACATAGGTGCCGTTGCGCGTGCCCACATCTTCGAGGATGTAATGTGATCCCTCGCGTTTCAGGATGGCATGACTGCGCGATACCTGTCTATCATCCACGACGATATGGTTTTCGGGCGCGCGCCCCAGGTTCAGCGTCTCTCCTTGCAGGGGCAACTCGGCTCCATCGCCTCGCACTAAAGATGGAGGCGGCGGCAACGGAGCAGAAGCAGGAGCATTGTTTTGCTGCCTGGATGTATGGGTGGAGGTTGCCAGCAGACCGGCCAGCTGCGCTTCTATGGGGATACTGCCGATGACGGTATGAAACTGACGACTGAGATCGCTGGCGCTCTGGGCTACTCCTCCACGGCTTTCGGAGAGCGACTGCACACTTTCAGAGAATTTCAACCAGGCGCCCGTAAGATTATTGAACTCATCGCGGCCCAGACACATCAGATTGACCGGGCTAAGAGCACGCACGCTCGCGTTACGCCGCCTGCCCGTCAAGAGGGCTACTTCTCCGAAATACTCCCCCTTCCCCAGGTGAGCCTGGCGCGTGACCTGGCCATCAGGCATTTCTCTAATGACCTCCACTTCGCCGGAGACAATGACATAGAACTGATCGCCTACATCTCCCTGGCGGAAGATGTAATCTCCTGGCTCATAATGCGCCTGGTTGATGACCTGTGTGCGTTCAAGGTTGATATAGGAGAGTTCGCGTGGGAAGAAGAGATCGAGGCCCCAGTCCAACCCGACACGCACCCTGCGATCCCAACCCGGTAATTTCATCAAGTAGATATTGCGCCACATCATCCAGGCAATCAGGCCGGAGAGCTTGATGCCGCCAAACAATTCGGCGACACCGGCACGGTGCCCCACCAGGCAGAGCTGACCCAGCCCGGAAAAATTGAATGCTTTTTGTTCTTGCGGTTTCCCATGCAATACGGCCGCCAGGTTATGGGCCAGCGTCTTGCCCTGTCGTAGGGCGAACTGCGCCGTTGGTGGTGAACATGCGCCTTTCTCCGCTGCATTCGGTACTGCCGCGTTATCACCCAACGCCCAGATGCCCGGCATGCCTGGCACAGCCATGAAAGGGTCGGTGAGAATACGGTCTTTTTCGCGCGGGAGTGGTAAGGAAGACAACACTGGATTGATAGCCGAGCCAACCGTGACCACCAGGGTGCGCGTTGGAATACGTTCACCGCTACTCAGGATGGCCTCGTGAGGTGTTGCAGCCGCGATGCGTGTGTTCAGCCGCACCTCAACGCCGCGCTGTCGCAGTTTTTTCAGCGCGAAGTCAGCCAGCCCCGGCCCCATTTCCTGGAGAATGCGATCGCGGCTATGTAAGAGCACAACCTTGACGCTCTCCCTGGTCAATGAGGGATAATGACGGGTGATTTCATGCACCAGGTCGTTCAGTTCTCCTACCGTCTCGACGCCGCTATAGCCCGCTCCTGCCACCACGAACGTCAACAATTCCTGGCGAATTTTCAGATCGGTCTCTACATCGGCGGCTTCGAGCATGGAAATAATGTGATTGCGCAGGTGCAGTGCATCGCCCAGGCTTTTCATGGTTTTCCCATGCTGCGCTACGCCCGGCAAGGAGGCCAGGTTGATGGTATTGCCCAGGGCCAAGACCAGGTGATCGTAGGATAAGCGTACTTCACGCCCGGTAATCGGCGAGGTAGTCGTGACAAGCCGCCGCTGCAGATCAATGTCCGTAACTTCTTCCGCGCGAAAGGGAATACCGGGTATCATGCGGCGAATGGGATTGAGAATATGCAGCGTCTCGATCGAGCCGGAGGCGGCTGAAGCCAGCAAGGGAATAAATACAAAAAAGTTCTCGCGATTGACCAGGGTGACCTCGACGCCAGGGTCTTTTTTGAAGAGCTTGCGGAGGTGTTGCGCTGTGGCAACACCTCCAAAGCCTCCACCCAGGATCAGCACACGTTTCTTTTCAACGTGTTGTCCCCACATTTAACTCTCCTGAAAATTTAACACACTATCAGGACCAACATGCAGTTCCGCACCATTTTCCAGGCGGACCGGGTCGCCGCCGACCTGCCTGCCGTTAAGCCAGGTGCCGTTGGCCGATCCGAGATCGCGCACGTAGAGACCATCTGGTTTAGCCACGATCTCAAGATGCTGGCGCGAGATGCGCGCGTCATCGATGAGGATCATTGGCACATCCGAAACGGTATCCCGGCTGCGGCGTCCGATCACCACGCGCGACGCTTTGATCTCGAACCGTTGACCTGCCGACGGGCCTGAACGCACCAGCAAGACACCACGCAGGTGGCCATTACTGGGGTATACCTGCACCGGCATCGGCGCAGGCGGCATAAATGTCGCACCTGGGTCTACAGGCCGTGCACTCGCGCTCCCAACGCCTGCTCCTACGGCAACGGGCTGCGACTCGAGAGCATAGGCCGCAGCAGGCGCAAGCTGCACTCTACCCAGAAGGCGGCTCACATCGTCGCCCTGGAGCATCTTGAGCCGGTCGCGAATCATGCGCGTCTTCATGATGGTATCCGCATCGGCATTGGCAGAATCATCGAGAGAGATGCCTTGCAGGGCTCCCAACTGGGCAAGGCGGCGGCGTAGCACCACATCAAATTCTTTGTAGGTCTCACTCGATGCCGCCAGCAGTGACTTGAAGACTTCGCGATTGAGGCTCAGGCACTCTACCTCGCCCACTGCCTTAGCTGTCACCGAGCGGAACGCCCGGCCCAACAACTCAATCTCTCCGAAGTACTGGCCCTCGGTGAGCCGTCCCACCGGAATCTCCGGACTGTCTTTCTTAATCGAGCGGGTGATTTCGACCTGCCCTTTGGTGATGATGTAGAACTTGTCGGCCGGGTCGTCCTGGCGGAAAATGATCTGCCCCGCACGGAATGTTTCATTCTCAGACTGCGCAGTGGCTGCGACCAACTGCTCCTCGCTCAGTTGCGGCATGGCTTTGGCCAGCCACTCATCATAGACGTACTGCAACTGCTTGCGGAACGCCAGGATCATCGGGATGAGCACCAGCGAGTTGTAGATGAAGTGCAGGTTGATGCGGCTGGGCAAGATCGGATTGATAAATGGGAAGAGGCTGCCAATGAACCCATTATAGCCTAGAAAGCCATTTTGAGCCGCCAGGCCGTTAACGATATGCACACCGAGGAAGTAGCCGCCATGATTGTAGAAGTAGTTATTGAACTCGTAATTGCCGAACAGGTAGATGTGTTCGAGCTGGTGCACGGCAGCAGCTATAATAGCCAGGTTCAGCCAGATGTTCTTCGAGTTGCGGAAGTGAATCCGTATAATAATACAGGCTACCAGGATCAAGCCATCCCAGACAAAATGTACAAGCTCGCGATCTAGCTCACCAAAAACGCCGTGAGCCTGGCCGCAATACCCCTGCCACATCCAACCTAAGCAAGGAGGACTGGCCGCGGGATTGTAGATGAAGATGAACTGGAGCATCTGCACCACGTGCTCCCCGACATGCCCGGCCTGCAAAATCATGAGCACAAGGTACGTCGCCATGAACCCGTAGTGCTTGCTGGTCCAGAGTACCTTCATGCTGAAAAGGGGAATCCAGGGAAGTATGGTTCCCAGGGCAATGGCCCACAACGCCCAGTGGAGCCAGATGCCAATCAACTGGAGGAAGTACGAGGCAACTGCGGTGATAACGACCGCACGAAACTGCAACTCGCGCCCTCTGAGCAATCTACCAACCTGGTCGATAGCTGATATAGCCATGTGAGTTCTCTCCTTCCGACTTGCTCATACCATAAAAACACGCTTTACATTCAACGGCGAATAATGCATTGATTACAAGAGTGATATGTTCATCTGTACCCGTATTCTGGAGCCTGGTACTGGAGCTTCACAATGTATTGAGCATACCCGCGTTTGCCAATCTCAAAAATATCTCCGTGCTCCAGGACTTTCTCCTGCACCTCCTTGCCATTATAACGCAGTGGGTTCGGACTTTTTAGTTGCGAGATTTTGTACGTCTGTTTTTGTGGGTCGAGCAGGTTGCACACGGCATGATAACGCGAAATGATCTCGAGTGGTATCCACAATTGATTATCTCTGGCACGACCCATGGTGACGGTCTCGCCTACCAGGTCAAAAATCTTTTCAAATCCTTGATCCGGCTCAGTCGTCACTATTAGTCTAGCTGGTTTGAGCAAATCCTTTTTAGCAGGCGGGCGATGAGGCGCAACTATTGTCTCGCTCAAGTCTTGTGGTTTTGGCGGTATACCCCGGAGTGTACTCTCAGTGCCATTAAGATCAGGAGCGGGCGGCAGAGGCGATTGTCCAACCGATGCGCCTTCCATAGCTTGTTTGCGCGGCGGAGTTGATGGAATGGCAAGGTTTTTGTCGATGATTGTCCCGCCCAGATCAAGTATATTGGCATTATCATCGCGCCTATATTTTCCAGCGGATTTCGCCGGGTCCGCTTTGAGAGCTTTATAATAGCCGCTGCACAGCGCCTGGCAGGTCTGGTAACGATCATTCGGAAGCTTTGACAGGACTTTCAAAATCACCTGGTCCAGCTCCTGCACGACTGCCGGATGTATGGAGCGCATGTTGGGCGTGCCAGCAAGCGTGGCAGGTACAAGTTGCAAATGCGCGAGCAGTACCTGGCTGGTATTGCCTTCATACGGCAGTTTTCCGGCCAGCATCTGGTACAAGATGATGCCCAGCATGTAGATGTCGCTCAACGGACCTACCAGGCCTTGAAATTGTTCGGGGGACATATACGCGATGGTGCCGAAAACGCCCGTTTCAGTCACCACCGCCGCGTTCTCCAGCACTTTTGCCAACCCGAAATCCATGAGGGCGAGTTGTCCATTACTGCGAATCAACAGGTTGTTGGGTTTGACATCGCGATGGATGATGCCTTGCTCGTGCGCATAATCCAGGGCTGACCCGATCTGATCAAGATAGACACCGATCTCGTCAAGGGTCAATGGTCCCTGCTTCATGCGGTCCCCAAGCGTCCCTCCGCCGACATAGGGCATTACCAGGTAGGGAGCGCCATTGGCTTCTCCGTAGTCGTAGACGGGCAGTATGTTCGGATGTTCCAGCGTGGCTACCGCTTTTGCCTCCTGGCGGAAGCGTTTCAATATGTCAGCATCCCTGGCCATGCTTTGATCCAGGACTTTGACTGCAACCTGCCGTCCCAGCAGTAGATCGCTTGCCAGGAAAACTTGCGCAAAACCGCCCCCGGCAATGTGTTTTTTCAGGAGATATCGCTTATTGAGAGTGCTTCCAATATTTGCCATGCCTGCGCCCTCTTCCCAGTGACATGTCCATAGTTGGAGCTAAAAGAGCAGCTTTCATGAAAAAAAAGCTTTAGAGAGGTATTTCTTCCATTTCTGATAGAATATATTCGATTCTGCTATGCCACGCCATCCACAATAGTTTATTTAACACATTCATGTGTTCAAGACCATTGTATACCCTCATCCATATAAAATCAATGGCTCAATTCACATTTTCCATGAAGTCGATTTCACATTTGCCAGGATGGGGTGGAACTTTCAGGATGGCGCCTGGACTCCTCTTCACATAAGACTCTACCCCTACAGAACATTGCGGCAATCTGAGCAGCGTCCGAAAAGAGTCAGGGAATGACCCTCGATAGCGAAGTCGGTTTGATCTCCGATAGAGTTGAATTGATCGACAGGCAGGCAGATCTCGACCTCTACGACACGGTGACAGCCAGTGCAGGTGAGGTGATGATGGTGTTCGCCGCTACATACGCGGTAGTGATGCGTGCCATCGGCAAATTCGATGCGATCTAGCAGCCCCAGTGTGACTAACTTTTCGACGGAACGGTAGACGGTTGCCCTTCCCAGGTGGGGTTCTTCACGGCGTAGTGTTTGCCAGAGATCATCGATGGTGAAGTCTGCCCCACTTTGGGCAAGCTCAACGAGTCGATCTGCGATGAGGCGACGTGGGCGGGTGTTACGTTGGCTGGTTTCCTGGAAGGCGGCACGAATTTTGTCTGCGATCACTGTCTTCTTTGACTTTCTCCTACTCTCACTATCTCGCGTACATTGACAGATAAATAAGGAATCAAAACGTCCCCGACAGGAATTGAACCTGCGCGCCTGGTTCCGGAGACCAGTGCTCTATCCACTGAGCTACGGGGACTTCATCAGAAATAATACCACGTTCGTCAACTCTCTGCCATTTCATCTGAACCCCGCATCTCCGCGAGCAATTGGTAGTTAAAAAATGGAGTCCACACCGTCTCTAGAGTAGATGGAGATGAGAACAATACACAGGATTAGGCTATGCAACCCCTCCTGAGGCCTGTAGATTGATATCCAGACAAAGAGGAAAATACAATGACAAGAAGGCAGTTTTACAGTATTACCATGATCAGCCTGTCCGTCCTGTTGTTCTTGAGCGCCTGCGGAGGCCAGACGCAGACGCAGACGCAGACGCCACCACCGAATACCACCGTCGCTCAAAGCCAGCGGGATGTCACCTATCCGGGAGTGGGCGCCGTCACTCTGGCAGGGACCTTAGTCATCCCCGCTCATCAGAAAGGGACACGGGTGCCGGGCGTGATCATCGTGGCGGGAAGTGGGCCGACCGATAGGAATGGCAATCAACAGGGGGGGTTGACTACCAACCTGTATAGTCAACTCGCGGATCAACTTGCGCAACAGGGAATTGCCAGTTTGCGCTACGATAAGCGAGCCGTCGGGGCAAGTTCGTCGTTTCCTCGCCCGCAAAATCCTAATCAGCCGACACCGGCGGAGATCAAGACGCTTCAGGACTTCTTCGCCTGGGATAACTACGTTGGAGACGCCAGGGCCACTTTGAGCGAACTTCAACAGCAGCCCGAGATTGATCCTGCTCGTACTGCTCTGATCGGGCATAGTGAGGGGAGCATCATTGTTGGAGAGGTCGCGGCAATGGACAAGGGGCTGGCTCACCCAGCGGCGGCACTGGTGTTGATCAGCGCGCCGGGTCGTCCTATCGATGTCATCTTGCGTGAGCAAATTGCTCATCAGTTGGAGCAGCAGCCCACGATCCCGGCAGGGTTTGTGTTGAGCAAGTTGGATGAGATTTTTGCGGGTCTGAGGAAAACCGGTAAGGTGCCCAGCGCTCCATTTGCAGACCTGAAGGCGAACGGCAAAGTTCCCCCTCAGCTCACCCAGAACCTGGAAGTGCTATTCCAACCTGCCTACGACGAGTTCTGGTACGGCGAATTGCAGGTCGATCCCGCGGCGACGGTCAAACACTACCCTGGCCCGGTGCTGGTACTGCAAGGGGCGAAAGACATTCAGGTGTTTGCCACTGAAGATACGCCGTTGCTCGACGCCGCATTGAAGAGTCGCACCCCCGACGATCACCTGATCGACATCATCCCAAATACCAGCCACAATATGAAATTGGTGCAGAATCCGGCGACAGACCCTGGCATTGCAGGCCCGGTTGTGCCAGAGTGCACGAACACGCTCCGCCATTGGCTGGCCGAGAAACTCTCAGCCAGCCGTTAAAGAGCGGTTAGCGGCTATGTTCTAAGCTTCCGAAGTCTCTCCTATCTGCTCTGCTTCCGCTTCCAGCATGGCCTCTTCCTCCTCCTGCCTGCGCTGGTCGGCGATCTTCGCTTTTTCCTCGAGTTGCCCAAGCCAGCGGAAGAAGAGGGGGGACATCACCACGAGATCAACCAGGCCGGGGAGGAGTAAGAACGCTCCACCAACAGCTTGATCGGCGAATGCGGAGATGCGTAATTGCGGTGGGACGGTATACTGTGGATAGAAGACCACGAATGAAAAGACGAGTAAGAAGGCGAAGATATCGACGGGCTGCCCATCCAGGAAAGCATAGAGCATCTGTTGCGGATAGCTCATCTTATGCAGTTCGCGTACCGGGCCAATCAACGGCCACCAGTTGAGCAAGGCCGTAAGGAGAAAACTGAGCAACTCCACGTGATAGAGGGTGCCGGACCTGAGCGCGAGGTTGAAAAGGACGGGCGCATGCCAGATGAGAAAATTGAGATTGAAGAGGGCAGAGGCTACCACCGGCTGCGTCAACACGCGCGCAATTGGTTGTACTATGGGCTGCCGAAAGAGAGGCTGCACGAGCCACGCTGGACATGCATATATGAGCAGCGGGGCGCAGAGTGTGATGAACGTCACTGCCTGTAACATGTGGGCAGAGAAGAGTTGTGTCCTGGCGATAGTATCAAGCGGTGTCAGTAATAACAGCGCAATCGCCAGCACAGCAACAATAAAGGCCGCAATGCGTCGGATTTGGAGCGGCGTCTCCTGGGGATGTTTTCTATGCACCCGCCGTATGCCGAAAAAATAGAGCAGGCATAGGACGATCAGGCCGGTAAGCGTGATTGGACTCCAATGCCATGTAAAATTAAGGCCGTATACCATAAGAAATCTCCATGCGAATAATGCTTTAAGTATAGTGCAGGGTAAGAATGTTTGCAAACTGGATGCAATGTCTATAAAACGGCATTATAATAACACCAGAAATTCGGACGAAACCAGAAAAACACCCGGATGGGTTCAACAACGTTTTGGCAAGAGGAACGAGGAAACACGAGTAGGTGGAGATAGCTCATGCGTATTGTGATTGCGCCCCAATCGCTCAAAGGAAGCCTCTCGGCGGCTGAAGCCGGGCTGGCTATTGCGAAGGGCGCGCGGGCGGTCTACCCGGAAGCAGATATTACAATCGTACCGGTGGCGGACGGGGGAGAGGGAACGGTGCAGGCGCTGGTCGATGCAACTGGCGGCAGAATAGTGGAGCAGACCGTGACCGGGCCGCTCGGCGAACCCGTGAATGCGTTTTTTGGCCTGCTGGGTGATGGACGTACGGCGGCGATTGAGATGGCGGCCTGCGCAGGCTTGCCACTGGTTCCTCCCGCTCTACGTGACCCACGCATTACCACCACCTACGGAGTGGGCGAACTGATCATGGCGGCATTAGACCAGGGGTGCCGTCATTTTATTATAGGTATTGGCGGCAGCGCGACTAATGATGGAGGCGCGGGTATGGCGCAGGCGTTAGGCACATCACTTATGACGCACGAGGGGAAAGCTATTGGTCGAGGTGGGGCGGCACTCACCACCCTCGCACATATCTCGACAGCAACCATGGATGCGCGGCTGTCCTCCTGTTCTTTCGATGTTGCCTGTGATGTGAATAATCCGCTCTGTGGGCCAATGGGAGCCTCGGCGGTATATGGCCCTCAAAAGGGAGCCACGCCTGAGATGGTCGTACAACTTGATGATGCGCTGGCGCATTATGCTGAAGTGATCGAGCGAGACCTTGGGGTGTCGGTGCGCGATGTCCCAGGAGCGGGCGCGGCAGGCGGGCTGGGAGCCGGGTTGATGGCGTTTTTGCGAGCAACGCTGCGGCCCGGCGCACAGATTGTCCTCGAGGCGGTGAAGTTGGAGGAGCAGTTGCGCTCGGCGGACCTGGTAATTACGGCGGAGGGACAACTTGATGCTCAGACCGCCTACGGGAAAAGCGTGGGAGCAGTCGCAGCCCTGGCGAAACGCTACCGTTTACCTGTGCTGGCGCTTGCTGGAAGCCTGGGAGAGGACTACCGGACGATCTACACCTTAGGGATCGATGCGATAGCTGTACTTCCTTCCGGGCCGATGACCCTGTCCTATGCGATGGAACATGCCACGCAGTTGATAAGCGATGCTACTGAACGCGCCCTGTGCACGCTGCGCGTGGGAAGCGATATGCTCCGGCCATAAGCAAAAACCTACTTTATTCATGCCTGACTTTTGCATACTCGCCACGTTTATATGGTAAATAGTGGTATAGGTGTGATTCCAGGATCTTTTTCTCAAGGAGGAAACGAGGGGAATAACTGGGAAAGATCCCTTTGAAGAATACCGGAATGTTTTCATCCAAAAAGAAGTTATAAAGAGTATGAGGTTCCACGTTAAGCAACACTAAGCGAACATTAAGCACCTTCTAACCTCAAAGCTGTATCTAAGTGACGGCACTTTGCGTATAACATAGCAAGAGGACTGTTGGAAGCCTGCTAGCATCTAATTCGGAGATCGTTCATGTAGCGCCCGCTTTTTTAACGTCAAGGGAGTATTGAAATCATGCCAGAAAACTTGTATGCCACTGATAACGCAGACTTCGAACAACTGCGCTCTCTAGGATTTTCAGAAATTGAAGCCACGCGACTCGTCTATATGAAAGGCCATGTTACCGAACAAATAGAGTATCGCGAAATGCTTGAAGAGCGACATCGTCTTAACTTTATCCGCTGGCTGATCGAGCACGACCGTCTCGAGAGATAGAGATTCACGCTATAGAATAAACGAAGCCTTCGCTGCACATGAAAGTGTACGGCGAAGGCTTCGTCTCTTCTAAAGAGTATATGCAGGTGGGCTGTGGGTTTGAGCAAACCATAAGCCGAATTCTGTACCTGTGGGCCTTACGAACCCACAGGGGGCAATCATCTATCCAGGACGCGAGTTACCCCGCGCCTCAAGCGACCAACCCGAAGGTTGACAGGCGAGCAACCTGCTAGCGCACCACGGAGATGCGCTATTCCCTCTGTTCGGTCTTGCTCCAAATGGGGTTTACCCAGCCAGCCAGTCACCCGGCTGCCGGTGAGCTCTTACCTCACCATTTCGCCCTTACCCGACGCACACGATCTTTGAGGTCGCCGGGCGGTATGTTTCTGTGGCACTTTCCTTGAGGTCGCCCTCACTGGACGTTATCCAGCATTCTGCTCTGCGGAGTTCGGACTTTCCTCGAGCCTTACGGCTCGCGATTGCCTGTTTTACTCAAACCCACGTCTCTTAGAGTACCATACCTGGGGAAAACCGTCCAGTTCATCAGTTCATTGACGTGCCCAATGAAAACGCGCTACAATGACGTTACTGATTGTGCGCTAGAGCATTAAATTAGATTTGACCAGGATAAACTAAGGATTATTCCATGACTACAGGTCGGCACATCCGCCTGACATCGCTGGCCAGTTGCGCTGGCTGAGCTTCGAAAATGGGGCCGGAGGCTCTGGCGCAGGTGCTGCGTCCACTGACTTTCCATGCCGTGCCGCCCGCATTACTGGTAGGACTACAGGCCGTTGACGATGCCGCGGTGTACCAGGTAAACGAGCAGCAGGCGGTTATCACCACAGCGGATTTCTTTCCGCCCGTGGTTGATGATCCCTATGCTTTTGGCGCGATTGCTGCCGCCAACGCGATGAGTGATGTCTACGCGATGGGGGGCCAGGTTCTTATGGCCATAAACCTGGTAGCATGGCCCGACACCCTCGATTACAGCATCCTCAGCGAAATCCTGCGCGGGGGCGCTGATACGGTCGCGAAAGTGGGAGGTGTGATCGCGGGCGGGCATAGTGTGACCGACCAGGAACCGAAATATGGGCTTGCCGTCACCGGTATGGTTCACCCGCAGCATATCCTGACGAAAGGTGGTGCGCGACCAGGAGATTATCTCATCCTGGGCAAACCGCTTGGCACGGGTATTCTTACTACCGCTCATAAAAACGATGCGGTGCAGGCCAGCGACCTGGAAGTTGCGCTCCAATCGATGATGCAGGTCAACAACAGGGCGAGCCAGGCGTTACAGCGCCCAGGCGTACACGCGGTGACCGATATCACCGGTTTCGGCCTGCTTGGGCATGCCTGGGAGATGGCGTCGCAGAGTCGCACCAGCATGCGTTTTCAATACGATGCACTGCCGCTGCTGCCTGGTGTGCGTCATTATGCCGAACAGGGCCACATTACGGGCGGAGCGCGCCGCAATGAAAAGTACCTGTCGTCCCACGTGGCGGTCGATCAACGCTTTGATAAAGTTGACCGGGAAATCCTGTGGGACCCTCAAACATCTGGGGGCCTCTTCGCGGCGATTGACCCGGCAGTATGGCCTGCATTAGCAGCTCTTGCGCCGGATGTGCAGTTCTGGCGGATTGGCGAAGTGACGCAGCAGGTAACTGGCGAGGAAACGGGGGCACAGGTGGTGCTGGAGGTATTTTGATGTACGAAGCGTTGCAAGAGGCGCTCGGTCTGCATTTTTCGGATACGGCGGTATTGAAACTGGCTCTGACGCATAAGTCCTATATTTACGAAACATCCGGCGAGGGACAGAGTTCAAACGAACGGCTGGAGTTCCTGGGTGATTCGATCCTCGCCTATATCAGCGCAGATTACCTCTATCGCGCCTTTCCCGATCTGAGTGAGGGAGATTTGAGCAATGTGCGCGCGACACTGGTGAAAGGTGAGACGCTGGCGCAATTTGCGCGTGAGATTCACCTGGGCGATTTCCTGATTATGGGCAAGGGCGAAGCGAACAGTGGTAAAGGGCAGCGCGTACTCGCCGCCGCGTTCGAGTCCATCCTGGGCGCGATTTACCTGGACCAGGGACTGGAAGCGGTGCAGCGATTTTTGATGCCTCGTTTGGAGCCTATAGCGAATAGTATCGTCAAACAACGCTTATTTAAAGATAATAAATCGCTGTTTCAAGAACTGGCACAGGCCCATGATGGTATCACTCCCTCATATCGCCTGGCCAGTCAAGAAGGGCCATCGCACAACCGGGAGTTCACAGTGGAAGTCCTGCTGGGGGAGCAGGTAGTCGGCAGGGGGCATGGTCGCAACAAGCAGGCGGCAGAGCAGGAGGCCGCACTTGTCGCACTGCGCAGCAGGGAATGGATTTAAGGACAGACAGTTATTGGATAGGTAGATAGGCAGGAAGCAAGGGGGAACTATGCGACTGGAACCAACACCCAGACCGGAGCAGACGCTGCGAGTCAGCGCCAGGCTCATCACATCTAGCACCATCTTACATCTCTCGTCGGATGAACTGGAGCGCGCTGTCACGCAGGAACAGATGGAGAATCCCGCACTTGAAGTGAGCGAGCAGCGCGTTTGCTTGTTTTGTGGCTCACCCATTCAGGGTTCAATCTGTACTTCCTGTGGTAATTCTGCTCAATTGACGCAGTCAGCGTTCAGCACAACCGCATCCTCACAGTATGATGAGCAGCCCATCGAACCGCAATGGAATGACTATCATGCCTACGATATTTACGACTATCACTCAACTGAGGTCGATGACGAAGATGAGCTTGATCCTATGGCAAGCATTTCGGTGGATCAAACGCTGGCCGAAATGCTGCTGCAACAACTGGAAACGTTGTTATCACCAGACGATGCGCCAATCGCCGAACAACTGGTTGGCAATCTCAACGAGCGCGGCTACCTGGAAATCGGCGTGAGAGAAATCGCGGAGAATCTAGAGGTCTCCGTAGAGCGGGTCTCATATGCGCTAAGCCAGTTCCAAACGCTGGAGCCACTGGGTATCGGGGCCAGGGATTTACGTGAATGTCTGCTTATCCAGTTGGAGGCGCTGAGCGAGCAAGAAACGCCCCATCCACTGGCCTCTCTCCTGATTGATCGTTATCTAGATCGCCTGGGCAAGAGTCAGTTCTCGGAGATTGCGCGCGAACTAAAGGTAGGGGAACAGGAGGTACGGCAGGCCGCGCAGTATATACGGAACAACCTGCACCCATTTCCAGCGCATACCTACCAACCCAGCGCCGGAAGTGGCCCGATCGCTGCGTACACACGCCCGGATATCCTTATACGCAAAGGAGAAACGGGCTTCGAGGTGGAACTGATCGAGGAGAAACGCTACGGCTTTCATATCGGCCCTGGCTATGGCACGCAACCCTTAGACCTGGAACATGAACCCACTTATAAGGAAGTACAGCGCTATATACGGCACCATAGTGATCGCGCCAGGTTTTTCATCGATTGTATCCAACGCCGTTGGCGCACGCTCAAGCGGATAGCAGAACTAACTGTAGATTACCAGCAAGAATTTCTAGAGAAAGGTATTCGCTACCTGCGACCGTTCACCCGTGCCGAAGTAGCCTCGCGCCTGAACCTGGATGAAGGCACGGTCAGCCGCGCCACCGCCAACAAATACGCCTTGCTCCCCAATGGCCGCCTGATTCCGCTCTCTGATTTCTTTGATGGCTCTCTGGGCCTCAAGGATATCCTGCGCGAGTTGATCGCATCGGAGAACCCCAGACGGCGTTTGAGCGACGATGAACTGGCCCGCCTGATGACCGCACGAGGCATTTCTATGGCGAGACGCACGGTGACGAAGTATCGAGAGGAGATGGGTATCGGGTCGTCCAGGGAACGGGGGTAAAATTATATGTTCTTCGGCATCGCGTAAATCGTCCTTTCCCGCTCATAAATCACCAGACCAGGTCCCCCACCTTTCATATGGCGCACATATCTCTGCAACGTGTAATCAATGGGTACGCTGGTGCTACCCCTGGCCTGGCTGTAGTAGGCCGCCAGACTGGCGGCCTGCTCGATGGTGCTGCGTGGGATATCTCGGCCCCCGGCTTTGATGATGACATGAGAGCCGGGGACACCGCGCGCGTGCAGCCACATATCGTTGGAGGTGGCCTGGTGGAACGTGACCTCTTCGTTCTGACGGCTGTTCTTGCCAATCAGGATGGCGAAGCCATCGCGACTCTGTACGTGCAATGGCACACCTCCACCCGGAGGGATGGGCTTGCCTTTAGAGGGTTTGCCGCCTTTGCCCTTGTGAGTTTTTTTCTGCGCGCCCGCAGGAGATACGCCGAATTTTTTGCCGCGAATGTAGCCAGCCGTCTGCACTTCGGCTTTGACGAGCGCGACTTCGGCAGGGATGTCGGCGAGCATGAGATCAGCCAGGAATTGTTCTATGGTTGCGAGTTCGGTTGCGTTCTGCTCGATCTGGCCGGGGATAAGTGAGAGGGCGCGGCGCAGTTTGTGATATTTATGGTACAGGCGATTGGCGTTGCCGACGGCGTCGTAGCGCGGGTCAAGCGGGATCGTCACGAGTGAGGATGCTTCCTGGCCTTCGAAAAAGTTTTGCACTACCGCGCTGGGCTGCCCCTGTTTGACTTCATGTTGGTATGCCAGTAAGAGGTCAGCCTGTAAGCGATACCGGTTGGCTTCTTCTGAAATCGCCAGTTCCTTTTGCAGCAATTCAGCCTTGCGCTTGCATCGCTCTAGCTGGGTCTGTAACACTTTTTTGACGGGTGTACGCACGCTTTCCATCGCATCGCGCCATTCGGCGCCTGCATAATACTCATCGAGGATGGCGTTGATAGATGGCGACCTACGGCTACGTACATCCGGCATAGCTGCATACTGCTCAAGGGTATACGGCGCGAAGGCGATAAAAAGCGGTGAGCTTCCAGCCGATTGCGCCAACCGCTCTACTATCTGTGGCTTCCAGCTATGGTTGTCGTACAGGGCCGCCAGTTCACGCACGTTCCATGCCAATTCCTCCCAGACATTTTTGTCCTGCGTAATAGGTGTTTCTGTATCGTTGGTGGTGCGATAGACGGCTTCACGAGCTAAGAGCGGACTGAAGCCAAGCAGGTTGCGCGTCAGGAGTTGCCAGAGAGTCGGCTGACCTGAGGGTCTTGAGCGCGACTTTCTGCCTGGGGGCAGATTTGGTTCAGCAGCTTCTTCCGCCGCGCTCATCTCCAGCTGGGCGGCGGTGACGGTTGCCGGGTCCAGGCGCGGCAGGGATTGACCTGCGAGGGTACGTTGCTGGGGCGGAGGTGGAACATATGGCACGTTGGGTGCGATGACGCGATAGCGATTGATCTCGGCCCCTATCTGCTTGAGGCTGCCCAGGATCAGACCGTGTTCATCACAGCAGACGATATTACTCATGCGGCCCATAATCTCGATAATGAGTCGATAGCGGACGCGCTCACCGGTTTCCTGGTCTCCGCGGTGGCTGGCTAGAATTTCAATGACCCGCTCCCAGCGCGGTTGGGTCACAGCTTCGATGCGTGTTCCCTCCAGATATTTACGCAGCAGCATGATAAAGGAAGACGGTTCACTCACAATTTTGGCGGGTTTGAGCGCCGTGAGATGCGCCCGCGCTAACTGAGGATGGGCGGAGAGATAGAGCCAGCGATTCTGGCCGCTCTGTCCGGGCGCGCCATGCGCATAGCATTGCAGAGCAATTGCATACTCGGTCGGCGCGATAATGGTATCGATACGCGCGCCAATAAGGGAGGAACGCCATTCGTCGGCGACCGCAGCAAGGGTGATCGCATCCACGTGCATAATCACATCCATTCTTTAGTATATGCTCCACGCTCTCATAATGCAGGCACGCAAGCCGCGTCTAGCTGCAAAGATGCTTTCGCGTGTTGTACAATAATGTATAAGAGCACTTTCTCCTGATTTCAGGACTTTTCACCCGTATTCGTTTTTTACTTTCTCTATCCTGACGGATGGGTGCCGTTGTTTTTTTGAAGGGATCTCCGTCTATTTCATTGATTGTTAGTATAGCAAAGAGCGGGAGCTTCGTATACCCGGCTCTCCGTGCAATCGGTAGTGTAGGAAAAACAGCATGCAAATTGAGATGGAGCAAATAGTGCCCCAACAACAGAGGAAAACCGCATCATCAAACACTCCTCAAGGTCTCCTCTTCGTGCTTTCCGCCCCATCTGGTACAGGCAAAGACACCGTTATTCGCGCCGCCAAAAAAGGAAGGGACTTTTTTGTCGTTCCCTCAGTGACGACTCGTTCCCCTCGTCCGGGTGAGAGCGAGGGCAAACCGTATCACTTTGTCAGCAAAGAAACGTTCGAGGAGCTTGTCGGAAAAGACGAGCTGCTTGAATTTGCCAACGTGCATGGCAACTGGTATGGGCAGCCGCGACAACCGATTCGCGATAACTTGAGCGCGGGTCGCGATGTGCTGCTGAAAATAGATGTGCAGGGTGCATCAACCATTCGCAGCAAAGTGCCCCAGGCGATTTTTATTTTTCTCGTGCCCGAATCGCTGGATGAACTGGCAGCCCGGCTTGCCAATCGTAACACGGAGACTGAGGAGGAGCTTCAAAGAAGGCTGGAGGATGCGCGCGCGGAGCTGGCGGAACAGCACTGGTATGATTATTTGATTGTGAATACGCAGGGACATCCGCAGGAGGCCGCCGATAAGCTATGCGCGATCATGGTAGCTGAACACTGTCGTGTTCACCCACGTCATGTAAAAATTTAAAGGAGAAGGAGGACAGCTATTTATGGAAGAAGAACGTTTTGTGCCGTCACGTACCACGGAGCGTAACCTGGGCATGGAGCTGGTGCGTGTGACCGAGGCCGCGGCATTAAGTGCGGGGCGCTTTATGGGGCGAGGCGACAAGATCAAAGTAGACCAGGCAGCCGTTGATGCCATGCGACACGCGCTGGACGGCGTTGACATGCGCGGCGTTGTGGTCATTGGCGAGGGTGAGAAGGATGAAGCTCCCATGCTCTATATCGGGGAAGAAGTAGGTAATGGCATGCCTCCTGATGTGGATGTGGCGGTCGATCCCGTTGACGGCACACGGCTCACCGCTCTCGGTCTATCAGGGGCCATCGCCGTGGTAGCAACAGCTGAACGCGGCACAATGTACTCGGCGCCTCCGGGTGTGTATTATATGGAAAAAATCGCGGTCGGCCCCGCCGCGCGAAATGTAATCGATATTAACGCCCCAGTTGCGACTAACCTGGAACGCATCGCCCGCGCACGTAACGCGCATATCGATGACTTGACCGTGGTGATTCTGGATCGTCCGCGTCACCAGGAAATCATCAGGCAGGTACGTGAGGCGGGCGCGCGCATCCGGCTCATTATGGATGGTGATGTGTCAGCGGCGATCCAGGCAGCTATGGAAGATTATAAAGGTGTCGATGTGCTCTTAGGCACAGGAGGCGCGCCAGAAGCAGTACTGGCTGCAGCAGCCATCAAATGCATCGGGGGGGCTATCCAATGCAAAATCTGGCCGCGCAGCGACGAGGAGCGCGATAAGCTGAAAGCTGATGGCATCGATCCTGAGAAAGTGTACACAACGGATGACCTGGTACAAGGCGATGACGTGTCTTTTGCAGCGACAGGCATCACCAGTGGCGAGCTGGTTGACGGCGTGCAATATTTTGGCTGGGGCGCGCGCACCTCGTCGGTGATGATGCGCTCTCATTCAGGCACAGTGCGTTATATTCAAGCCCGTCATAAGTGGCGCAGCGTTCCCGATAGCGCAAAGGCTCTAAAGGGGTAATGCGTGGGTCAGCCGACGGCGATTTTTTGCAATTTCTCGATGACCGCGTTGGCTACTTGCGAAGTCCCCACAGCCGTTGCATCGTCGGGTCGCGGTTTGAGATCGTAGGTCACGTTTTTCCCCTCGGCGATGACCTGCGCTATGGCTTTTTCCATGCGATTGGCGGCTTCCTTCTCACCCAGGTGGCGCAGCATCAGAACGCCTGAAAACATCATGGCCATCGGGTTCACTTTGTTCTGGCCCGCGTACTTGGGCGCACTTCCATGTACCGGCTCAAAAATCGCGTACTGACTGCCAATGTTTGCGCCGGGCGCGACCCCCAGGCCACCGATGAGGCCAGCCGACAGGTCGGAAATAATATCGCCATATAAATTCGGCAGCACCAGCACATCATACATCTCAGGTTTCTGCACAAGTTGCATGCACATATTATCGACGATACGATCTTCGAACTGGATATCAGGGTATTCCTTCGCAACTTCTTGAGCTACCGCCAGGAAGAGGCCATCGGAAAACCTCATGATATTGGCTTTGTGCACCGCTGTTACTTTGTGCCGCCCATGCGCACGAGCATAGTCAAAAGCAAATTTGACGATCCGGCGCGTCGCCATAACTGAAATATATTTGATGCTGATTGCCGCGTTGGCATCAAGCTGACTGCCTGTAGTGCGGGCAATTGTCTCAAGAATTTCTTCCTGTTCCGGAGTGCCGCGCTGGAACTCGATGCCGGCATATAAATCTTCGGTATTTTCACGCACGATAATCATGTCAATATTCTCGTAACGTGAACGGAGTCCATGATAGGTTTTCGCCGGGCGGAGATTTGCATAAAGATCAAGCTTTTTACGAAGCGCGACATTAGCGCTGCGTACCCCTTTCCCCACCGGGGTAGTAATCGGCCCTTTCAATCCTACTTTGGTCTGCTTAATCGACTCAACCACGTCCTCAGGTAAAACTGTGCCATGCTTTTCCAACATCTCTAATCCTGCCTGGTGAAGGTGCCAGTCAAACTGGACGCCCGTCGCTTCAAGCACGCGGCGGGTCGCCTCGGTGATCTCCGGCCCCGTTCCATCTCCAGGAATGAGTGTGACTGCATGTTGCATATGTTCCTCCAAACAGCAGAGTTTTTCAACATACATATATGATTTAACCAATACTTGATTATAGCACACGCGCTTACGATATAAGATAGGGTGGATACGCGCAAGGGGAAAACCATAAAGAAGGTACTGGGTGAGTTCAATGATGCACATGCCCTGGTCATGTCGATGGTGAAGCAGATTCCACCAGAAACACTTCGTCAAACCGGCACAATCCCCTGCTTCCAACAACTGCGCGATGGACAGACTGGGCTAGCTGGTACTCGCCCTTTTCGTCGTCGCTTTTCTCGCGCTCGCTCTGGCAGGAGTCTTTTTCTTTGCTATCGCGCTACTTGTCTTGCGCGACATAGTCGAAGTTTTTTTCCTGGTAGTTGTAGCGCGCCGCGTGGTCTTAGTTTTTGCAGGAGATTTTACGGAAGTCCCATCAACTGGGGTGGCTCCTGCTGTCGCTTGCTTGCGTGACGAGCGGCGCGTGGTTGTGCCATGCTGGTGCGGTTTCTCTTCAGCCTTGCGCTGCGGAACAATGACTTCCTGGTAACAGACAGGGTCCCGTCCTACACGCGGAATAACCATTAGACCGTTACAATTGGGACACAGTTCGGGGACGGGCTTCTCCCAGATGGCAAAATTGCAGGTGGGATAGTTGTTACACCCGTAGAAGATGCGTTTCTTTTGTTTCGTCTTGCGTTCCACCAGGTCGCCACCACAATTGGGGCAGAGCGCGCCAGTTTTATTGACCACCGAGCGGCCATAGCGGCACTCCGGGAAGCCGGAACAGGAGATGAAACGCCCAAAGCGCCCGGTGCGAATGACCAGGTTGCGCCCACATTCGGGGCATGTCTCATCCAGCTCCTCGACCGGCTTCTGCACGCGGTTCATCTCGGCTTCGGCCTTCTCCATCGTCACCTTGAAGTCACCGTAAAAGCCGTGCAGAAATTCCTTCCATGACTGCCTTCCCTCTTCCACATCGTCCAGCTTGCGTTCCATATCAGCGGTAAAGCCGACATCGACAATATCCGGGAAATGCTTATTCATAACCTCGTTAACGGTTTCACCTAACCAGGTAGGCACAAAGCGGCGCTGCTCCTGATCGACATAGCCGCGATCCTGGATGGTGCTGATAATGGGGACATACGTGCTCGGTCGCCCGATGCCCTGCTCTTCCAGCTCTTTAATCAGGCTGGCCTCGGTGAAACGCGGAGGTGGCTGGGTGAAATGCTGTTCAGGCTGCAGCTTGTGCAGGTCTAAGACTTCGTTGGCTGCCAGCGCGGGCAGCGTTTTCTCATCTTCTTCGCGTGGCCAGACCGCATAGAAGCCAGGAAATTTGAGATGCGAACCGTTGGCGCGGAAGACGTATTGCGCCGCCACAATATCGGCGCGCACCGTGTCAAAAACGGCCGGGGTCATAAAACTGGCCACGAAGCGCCGCCAGATCAGGTTATACAGTTTGAACTGGTCAGGGGTCACATGCGGCTTGACAATCTGCGGCGTGAGGCTGACATCGGTCGGGCGAATGGCTTCATGCGCGTCCTGGGTAGTGGCTTTGGCTTTGCCGGTGCGCCCCTGCCCAACATAGGGCTGACCGTATTCCTGCCCGATATAGGCCTTGACTCTGCCCTGGGCTTCCTCGGAGATACGGGTGGAGTCGGTACGCATGTAGGTGATGAGACCTTGATGACCGCGCTCGCCCAATTCAATGCCTTCATAGAGCTGCTGCGCGAGACCCATGGTTTTTTTGGGCTTAAAGTAGAGCCGCGACGAGGCGTCCTGCTGCATGGTACTGGTGGTATACGGCAGATACGGCTGGCGGCGCTGCTCTTTCTCCTCGACCTTCAAGACGGTATAGGCGGCGCCTTTCAAATCGGCCAGGATGGCGTCGGCTTCTTCTTTGGAACTAATCTTGATACGACCCTTAGCCACCTGGACCGGCTTGGCCCCATTTCGCCCATTGAGGTGCCCGCCTTGGGAGCCATTACCAGCACGCTCTTCTCCGTCAGCCGCGCTCTCTTCGCGGTTGAACTCGGCAATATCTTTGAGGCGAGTGATGAGATTGGCTTCAAAGCGTTCCTGCTCTCTATGTTTGCTCAGCAGCGCAGTGATACTCCAGTACTCCTCTGGAAGAAAGGCGCGTATCTCGACTTCACGGTCGCAAATGAGCCTGAGAGCCACCGATTGGACACGCCCGGCGCTTGTACCCGACTGAATACGCCGCCAGAGCAATGGGCTGATCTTATAACCGACCAGGCGATCCAGCACCCGGCGCGCCTGCTGCGCGTTGAAGAGGTCTTCATCGATCTCCCGTGGCTTCTTGATGGCCTGTTGCACCGCCCCTTTGGTAATTTCATTGAAGACCGCTCGATGCGGATGCTGCAAGCCCAGGGTCTCTTTCAGCGACCAGGCGATAAATTCGCCTTCGCGGTCAGGGTCAGGAGCCAGGTAGACTTCATCAGCGCGCCGCGAGGCCGCCTTGAGTTCATCAATCAATTTATCTTTTTTCTCGATAACTTCGTATTGGGGCGCGAAATCTTTGCGCGTATTGACGCCCAGCCCCTTTTTGGGCAGGTCGATAATATGCCCCATGGAGGCGCGCACTTCAAAATCGCGTCCCAGAAATTTTTCGATTGTTCTTGCTTTTGCCGGTGATTCTACAATAACGAGTTTTTTTGCCATTCCCTTAACCCTGATGTTTATTTAGAAGGACGACTCATCAACCCCGCCGCGCGAGGCGACGCCCTACAGATTCTGCACACATATGCACGAGCCATCTCATTGCATAGAATAGCATATCCTGACAAGTGGTTTAGCTACTTCAATATACGCATAAGATGCTTACGTAAGGATAACATATGTTGTCTAGTGTATATTCCTTTTCGCACGGAACAGCACGGAAATCATGGCTGGGGCTTGCCCAGCCATGCCAAATGACCCCCACCCGTTGCACTTGACCGGCTTGCGCTCGCATGCTATGCTGCAACTGTTAAGATAGTGGTACAAACAGCTAGTTGGAGAATATTATGCCTGAAAAGAAGCCATCTCCACCTGTGGAAGGGGAGGGGCGAACGCGACGTAGGAAAAGCGACCCACCATCATCACCATCTACGCCTACCCGTCAGGCTGCCAACGGCAAACGTCCCGCGAAACGTCAACGCAGTTCGCTGCGTGCAGGGCTGGCTGTTCTGGGAGGACGAGCGGCAGGTGCGCTCAGCCGCCGCTTACACCTGGGCGGTGGCACCAGCATTGCCGGGGTAGTAGCCCAACGCCTCTATCCCGACATTGTGAGCCATTTATCCATGCAGCTGGCCTATGGCAGCGTTCTGGTAACGGGTACGAATGGCAAAACGACCACCAGCGGGTTTATCGCGGCCATTTTGAGCGACGCGGGGCTGCGGGTCTGGCGCAATCGAGAAGGTTCCAACCTGATGCGCGGCATTGCGGGCGCGCTGGTGATACGGGCGCAGCCCAATGGAAATTTGAGGCGCTCTGGACAGGCAATCTCCATTTTTGAGGTCGACGAAGCGGTTGTGCCGCAAATAGTGCAGAAGGTCCCCCTACGTGTGGCCGTCTTTAATAACCTGTTCCGCGATCAACTCGATCGCTATGGTGAAGTGGACACAGTAGCGTCACGCTGGGAACAGGCGATACGCGTGCTGCCAGAAAGTACCATCCTGGTTCTCAACGCGGATGATCCGGCCATTGCCCATCTTGGAGAGTCCTATCCCGGCAAGGTGGTGTATTTCGGCATTGATGACGCATCGCTCGACCTGGCCGTCCAGGGAAGCTCGTCTGATCGACATCAGACCATCGATACACGCACCTGTATTCAATGCGGAAGTGACCTCACCTATACCATGCGTTTCTATAGCCATCTGGGGCATTACATCTGTTCAAATTGTGGAAATGCGCGCCCCCCGGCTGATGTGCGAGCCATCAGCGTCACTATCAATGCCTTTGATCAAATGCGCATTACAGTAGCTACTCCTACACAGCAAGGTGAGATCGTGATACCCTTACCGGGGTTTTATAATATCTACAATGCCCTGGCAGCCATTGCCGCAGCACAGGCATTACAGATCAACTGGGAGCCGATTGTCTCCGGCATCCAGCAGTTCAAACCCGCTTTCGGGCGTGGGGAGCGTGTGCAGGTAGGGGGCCGCACTATACGCATTTTGCTGGCGAAAAATCCCACCGGGTTCAACGAGGTATTGCGCACCCTCTTCAGCGAGGGGGAAAAACGCCATATGTTGGTGATGTTGAATGACAACATTGCCGATGGCCGCGATGTTTCCTGGATTTGGGATGTAGACTTCGAGCGCATGGTGCGCCATACCGAGACGCTAACAGTGACGGGTACGCGCGCGTTCGATCTGGCATTGCGTCTGAAATACGCAGGTATAGCCGCTCAAGATATGCAGCTTATTCCGGCCGCTCCCCTTTCATCGACTAACAAAAGCGCATTACCGTCACGCGCAGGCAAACCTGGCTTACGAGGAAGTATATCCGGCAGTACAATTGTTGAGAGACCGGGGTCAGTGCCCCGAGGAAAGCGTCCTTATGGATTGGCATACGCTTTAGATACAGCTCTGCAACAAATGCCCACAGGAGAAACATTGTTCGTCGTTCCAACGTATACAGGATTGTTGGAACTACATCGTGAACTGGAACGACGTGGATTAACGCCTCACTACTGGGAGGAAAAAGGCCCGTGAACGATAACAGCAAGCCTCAATTCACGTTGACGCTGGGACACCTGTATCCCGACCAATTGAATTTATACGGTGATCGAGGGAATATCCTCACTTTGCAACGACGCTGCCAGTTGCGCGGTATCGGGCTGCGCGTGGTCAGCCTGGGCATCGGGGATGCGCTGGCCCCCGATGAATACGATCTCCTGTTTATTGGTGGAGGTCAGGATAAAGAGCAGGCTCCCGTGGCGCAGGACCTGTACGAGATGAAGGGTATCGGCTTGTGGGCGGCTGTTGAGGACGATATGCCCGTGCTGGCGGTCTGTGGTGGATACCAATTACTTGCGCACTACTACCGGCCCGCCAGTGGCCCCGATATGCGCGGATTGGGCATTTTTGATGCATGGACGATTCATAAAGGTGTCCAGGTTGCGCGTTGCATTGGAGATATCGCTATTGCCTGGAACGGTAGTACACTGGTAGGTTTTGAAAATCACGGAGGTCGAACATATCTCGGTACGGCGAAACCCCTGGGTAAAGTGCTCAAAGGGCATGGCAACAATGCAGAGGATCGCACGGAGGGAGCTGTTTACCGGCATGCCTATGGGACGTATCTGCATGGGTCGCTCCTACCGAAAAACCCACATTTTGCTGATTACTTATTGGCATTAGCGCTTCAACGTTCCTACCGACTGAATGATTCTGAGATCATGGAGGTTTTTTCCAGGAATCCCTTGCTTGAGGATCGAGTAGAGCCAGGAACGTGGAAACGCGTTGACAGGAAAAATGGCGCGAGCAGCGTGGTAAGCGGTGCATTGACTGCTCCTCCCGCTCTGGATGATACTCTGGAGTGGACAGCCCACGCCTCGATGCTTGAACGTTTAGGTTTACACCATGCGGCAGGAGCCGCGTTACGTCACCTGTAGGGACCAACGTCCCCATACGCGGTGACCGGGAAGGTCTTATGAGTGTTGATCGCACGTTAGCACGATGCTCTTTTTGCGGGCAACGCCCACCAGAAGTCCGACGTATGGTAGCCGGGCCTGGCGCTGCATATATCTGTGATGTCTGCCTGGAACTGTGCCAGGAAATTCTGCAAGATCCAACATCTTTTTCTTCCAAAGCTCTCGAATTGGCTTCGCGTCCTCCAGTGGTCATCGCGGCGCCGCAAGCGCTGGCACAATCACAGGCAACGCTTGCGAATCGAGAGCCGTTGCGCACTGTCACGCTTGAGCTGGAGCAAAAGCAACAGGAGCAGACGCTGATGTTGCACCAGTTGCAATTGTATGAGAAGCATTTTGAACTGCATTACCTGTGGATTCGGCCACCTTTTACCGAGGGCTTTGCCTTTGTTCCACGCATCCTCTTCCTGCTCACCGATAACAACGGCAACCGCTGGGCAGGAGACCGTGGTGGGATGTTGTTTGAGCGCTCGGAGCTGAGCAGCGATCCTCGCCAGGCGATCTATCAAGGGTATGCGCGCTTTAGCCCTCCGTTGCCGACCAATACGCATCACTTGACTCTGCGAGTGACCGATCCACTGAGTTCATTTGCGGATGAGCCACTGCAACCCTGGCAGTTTGAGATCGAGTTCTAGCAAATGAATCGCGCCCGCTCTGGCGAAGAATCTTCCAGGCGGGCGCGATTCATGCTATTCATCCCTAACCCATGGTTCGAATTTATTCAGGGACTCCCTCCAGGGCCGGGACCAGCAAACCGTAGCCGCCCTGTTCTAGACGATACATGACATTGACGCTTCGAGTCTCTTCATTGAAGAACGGGCAGAAATCGAGCTTGTGGGCCTCCATCTGCGCAATCACTTCGCGGTCATTCATGGCTTTAGTTGCGATGTGTCGAATCTCCATGACCTTCGACCAGATCTCTTCATTGCGCTCCTCGTCAAGTGGCTCCGCCGCCTGTTCCTCCCCAGGCAACTGATCCTCTTGCAGGGAGGTGAGATCACCGGAGCGTGAGAGAGCGAGTACTCTCATGGGGGGAGCATGGTGCCGACGCGCTGTCTGGCGATCTTTTTGACGGCCCAACTGCGTTGTCACTTTATCCAGGACGAGATCAAGAGCTACAGTCGCGTTGAGCGCGCTGACTTCACTACGAATTGGGTGGGCGCTATTGGAGAGCGCGATCTGCACCGAGAAACGATCACGGGCGCTGCGCGTCTGCTCCTCCGCTACAGTCACTTCAATACGAGCATCAGCATTGATCAGGCGGGAGAGACGCTGTACTTTGCGTTCGATATGCTGACGCAGCCGAGGTGGGACATCCATCTGTTTCCCTTTGATGATGATTTGCATGGCTTGCCTTCTCTTTCCAATCCAACGATAGGTCAAAACCAGTGGAACGGGGAGTTCCAACGCCGGGATACGAAGAATTGTCTACCTATATTATACCACCGCAATTGAAAAAAGGAGAGAAAACCCCAAAAGTCCCGCTATTTTTGCATGAAAATCCTGTTATGAAACGAGAAAAATTGATACATATTGGTATTGCTTAATGAACCTTTTGTCATCTTACTGTGAGAAAAATTCATATAATGTTCATCATTTGATGGTATGCTGTTAGAGGTAAAATTCGCACAAATATTTGATTTGTATTGTGGGAGGGCCAGTGGCACATGACTCAGTTACCAAGCGACCAGCATATCACATATCAATTGCAGTATCGTAAATGTGGAAAGCTATCTTGCAGTACCTGCCGCGATGGGCAGGGGCATGGGCCGTACTGGTATGCGTATTGGCGCGAGGGTTCGCGTTTACGCTCTGGATACATCGGGAAAGTTTCCCCCAACGCTAGCCAATGCTCTCAAGCACTAGTCACAACCTGAGCCTTTCATCATCCCACAGAGCAACTCGCCAGCTATAGCTTCGTGCAAACCTACACCCCCTAAGCGCCTGTTTCACCTGTGATAAAATGTAGTATAACATGTGGTATGGCAAGTCACCGAAGAGCACCCACCAGGATTGCTCAGGGTGTTACACTTTTATGAAGTAGGTTTTTTTGTCTGCAATACTTCTTTGGGGAGCGAGTTGGGATGAAATGTCCATTTTGTGGAGGCACCGAATCGCGCGTGAAAGATTCGCGCGATGTCGGTGATGCCATTCATCGCCGCCGTGAATGCGAGCAATGCAAAGGGCGATTTAGCACCTATGAGCGAGTTGAAAAATCTCAGTTAATGGTTATCAAACGCGACCAACGACGAGAGCCTTTCGATCGGCAGAAACTTTTTATTGGAATAAGCAAGGCATGTGAGAAGCGCCCATTGTCGGTCAATGAGATCGAAAACGCGGTTGAAGAAATCGAGCAGGAACTCTATCGGCAGGGGAAGCAGGAAGTTCCCGGCAGCGTGATCGGCGAGCTGGTAATGGATCGTTTGCGTCAGATGGACAAGATCGCTTATATTCGTTTTGCCAGTGTCTACCGTTCCTTCGGCGATGTCGAAACCATGTTTGAGGAAATACAAAACCTGCTGAATCGCGATAAAAATGAATGACGAGGGGTAACTTCTCTCATCGTAGGAACCTGGTGCACCGGGTTCCTACGATGAGAGAAGTTATTAGAGAAATATTAATGTAGAGGCTGGCCTTCGGCCTTGCGGAGTCGCCTGCTAAGAGTGGACAGCATCTTGAGCGCGATTTCGGGATGATTGCGGACGGTTGTGCGAAACTCCCAGACAGGCAATAACAGAGCGGTTACATCAGTCACTGCGGTAACGGTGGCCGAACGAGGCAAATCATCTAACAATGCCATCTCACCTATTACACTTCCTGAGCCAAAGTCCCCCAGGTCTTCTTCCGCCTTATCGGGGTTGACCGCCTGTGTGATTTTGACATGACCGCCAATAATGACATATAGCCCAACTCCGGTATCGCCCTGCTTAATTAATGGGGTGCCGGCGCTGTACTTGCGCTCCTGGCAACTGCGAGCGAGAGCCTGCAATTCCTTTTTATCCAGGCTAGAAAAGAAGTCAACGCGCGCTAGGGTATCTTCATGCATGAGGTCGCTCCTTTATGGTTAAATAAGGTTACTGCAACTATCTTACCACAACCATCCTGCTCTGTCATCGGGCTGGTTCTACGCAGTTGGGAAGGTATGCCAGCCAGATTCATCTCGCTCGCCACACTGACACTGAGTGATCCGATGAAGCCGATGCGATTTGTTGCCCATTGGGCGACCACGCCAGGGCAAGTACATAGTCAGAATGACTGCGATTGATATAAAGAGTATCTCCGCTGGCGGCCTCCCATATGCGCACTGAATTATCTGCATAGTAATCAATACTGCTTCCCGCTGCCGAAGCAATGTACTTGCCATCGGGTGACCAGGCCACGGCATGCAGTCCATCTGCATGGTCCCGGTAGATCAAGGTGGCTTTCCTGGAAGCCAGGTTCCAGACATGTACGGTCTTGTCATCGCTGGCCGAGGCGATGAGCCTGCTGTCAGGCGACCAGGCCAGAGCACGTATCCGTTGGGATTGGCCACGATAGACATGTTTGCTCAAGAACAGATTGCGCCTGGTTGTAGCTTCCCAGACATGAACTGTAGAATCATCGCCGGCTGAGGCAATGCGTTTGCCGTCTGGTGACCAGGCGAGCGCGCGTACCCAATCGGAGTGACTGCGATAGGTGAAAAGATGATGGCCGGTGGCAGCCTCCCATACTTGTACGGTTTTATCATCGCCAGCTGAAGCGATGAACTTGCCGTCGGACGACCAGGCTACGGCTTTCACTCGATCGCCATGGCCGCGGCAGGTGAAGAGGTAGACTCCAGTATCGGCCTCCCATACCTGTACAGTAGAATCACTACTTGCCGAGGTGATGAACTTGCCATCAGGGGACCAGGCCACGGCATTCACTCGATCAGTATGACCTGCATAGGTGAAGTGATGATCTCCGGTCAGAGCCTCCCATACCTGGGCGGTTTTATCGTCACCTGCCGAGACGACATGCGCGCCATCGGGCGACCAGGCTACAGACCGCACTCGTTCGGCATGACTGTGATAGCGGACGAGGAGGCTTCCCAGTGTCGCGCTACCTGTTCCAGGTTGTGACGATGGAAAAGATGGCCTGCGAACAACCGGGGAGGGGTATACATACGTGATTCCAGGTTGTAGAACGCCCACCTGTTTGTCTGTTCGCTGAGCCACAAAGCGCTGTAGCTCGAGCCTGGTGGCATGCATGCTGGCCGGTCTTCTCTTCTCATCTATTTCAAGCATGCTGGTAATCAAGGTATCGAGGCCAACAGGAGTCGTCTGACTGCGTAACTGAAGAGGCGCAAAGCGAAAGGGCGTTTGTGATGGGTCATCCCCTGTGAGCAATTGGTGGAGCGTGGCACCCAGGGCATAGATATCGGCACGAGGAGTGGTCTGCGTTTTGCCGTATTGCTCCGGTGGAGCATAGCCGGGTGAGCCGAAAGCAACGGTATCTCTAGATTGTCCTGGCTTGAAGTGGCGAGCGATGCCAAAGTCAATCAGGTAGATTCGCCCAGATGAGGTCAGCAGAATGTTAGCAGGTTTGAGGTCGCGGAAGATGATGGGCGGCTGGCGGGTGTGCAAGTAGCCAAGCACCGTGCAGAGTTGAATGCCGAGGTCGAGCACCTTCTCAACAGGCAGGTATCTTCCACTGGATTTCCTCAGGTATTCCTCGAGCGTATCGCCTTCGATGAAGTCCATCACGAGGTACCAGCGACCAGCTTCTCCAAAATAGTCATAGATGGCGGGAATATTGGGATGTTGAAGACCCGCGAGCAAGTGCGCTTCGCGTTTGAAAGCCTCGATGGCTTCCACTACTTCCTGCGGACTCAGGCGGCTCTGCACCATCTCCTTGACGGCCACGAGCCGGTAGCCAAATAGCGTATCAGCAGCTTTATAGACTGCTCCGAAGCCGCCCCTACCGACCTGTTCAAGAATACGATAGCGTTCCTTGAGCAGATGATTCCGAACAAGCGATCCAGTGGAGGAGCTGATCGTGAGGCCACCCACAGCAGTCTGTAAGCCTTGCCCACAGGCGAAGCAAAACGCTGCCTGTGTCGGGTTGTCTGTGCCACACCTGGCGCAGTGAAGATGAGCAGAAGCACTCATGTGTGCTACTCCCCGCTGCATACAGCAGCACTTCCCGGTGAAAAGAGAATCTATAGCTCTTTCAGCATATATTGCATTTTACCATAATATGTCCCATATTCCGCAGTTTCAGTTAGCAAACACAACGCCGTGATCACACTCAACGCGATGATGCCCTCCGGCCTTTTGACTTTCTTCTACCAACGAACTACAATAAACGCAAAGAAAAAGATGTACACAGCAAAAATACATGCAGAGCATTAAAGGGATAGATTTTCATGGCAACACAGGATGTTAAAGCAGCTGAGGCGCGCTTTCAAGCGGGTATTGAAGCCCTCCAGGACAGCAAGCTTGATGTGGCGAGGGAGGCCTTTAGCGACGCGGAAATACGCTTCCGCCTGGTGGGTGATTTCAAGCGCGCGGGAGATAGCCGGGTGCTGATCGCTGACGCACAGCGTCAGAATAATATGCTTGAGCAGGCCGCTAATAGCTATCAAAAAGCCATTACTCTCTACCGGCAGGCCAATCGCCCACTGAACGAAGCGAGTACGACGCTCTCGTTAGGGCATGTGGAACGAGAGCAGGCGCACCTGGATTCCGCGCAGGAAGCCTACCAGACTGCCTGGAACCTCTATGTGACCCAGGACAACCTTCAGGGCATGGGCAATGTCACCCTCGCGTTAGGACATATCGAGATGCAGCGTGGCCGCCTGGAAGCGGCCGCCGAGCAGTATCAAAAAGCTATTGACTATTTTGTTGGCGCGAAGGATAGCATTAACGAAGCCGATGCGCGCCGCAGCCTGGCGGATGTGCGGCGCCTGTCGGGACACCTTGACGAAGCCATCGCAGATTATGCGAAGATACTGGAAGCCTACCGCGCCGGCAGGGATAACTTCGGGGTTGTCGATGCATTGCTCGGCCTGGGGCGCTTGTATCTCGATCAATTGCGCCTGGATGAAGCTGCCGATACCTACGCAGAAGCAATCCAATTGGCGCGCACGATAGAATATGAACTGGGAGAGGCGGATGGCAATCTTGGGCTGGCAGATCTTTCCTTGCTGCGCAATCGCGTCGACCAGGCTTTGACCAGCGCCCAGCTAGCGCAACAAAAGTACACCGATATGCGTAATGCATTAGGAACGGCAAACGCGAACCAGTTGCTTGGCGAAATCAATATGCGGAGGGGTCAGCTCTCCTATGCCAATGGTATGCTGGAACGCTCCCTGCGTACCTATAAAGCCATCGCTTATCGTGTTGGGCAGGCCGAGGCGGCGGCGGCTCTGGGAAAGGTGCAATTCCTGCGCGGTCTACTGGCAAGTAGCCTCAAAAATTTTGAAGAGGCGCGCAAGCTGGCCCATGCACTGCGCAACGAACAGGTTGAAAGCGCCGCTCTGCGAGGACTTGGTGACACCTACAGCCGACAGGGACGCGTAGCACAGGCAGAGGACAGCTATCGAGAGTCGCAAAGGTTGGCGGAAGAACGCCCTGCCAGAGCGTACAGCACTGCGTCATCTATGGTGCGCCGGGCGCGGCTGGCAGTCTTCATTGGACACCTGGACGAGGCGTTCACGCACCTGGGAACGGCCCGGCATCTGCTGGCAGGCATGACCATTCCATCGCAGGATGTCCCACTAACTTCGCTCGTTGAGGGGCAATTGTTGCTGACACTCGGGGATTTTGTGCAGGCCGAGGCGCGTTTTAGCGAGGCACATACCCAGGCCGAGATGCAGCAGGAGCCATTATTGGCTGCGGAGAGTCTGCTGGGATTGGCGCAAACACGCCTATCGCGCGGCGAGCTAGAAGCAGCCACGAATACCTTTCTCGCGGCTGGACGCCAGTTTCAAGGGCTAGAAAGTACTAGCGGCGATGGCCTGGCAATGCTGGGTGTGGCGCAAACACTGATCGGGCAAAATGTGTGGGAACAGGCCATCGAAGACCTCGAGGGAGCTATCACGCGTTTTCAGCAAAGCGACGACCAGGTTGGGCAGGCCGACGCACAGCTGGCGCTGGGGCTGGCGCATCGCGGCAACGGTGATATTGAAGCGGCCTCGACCCACTTCGAGCAGGCGTTAACGCTCTACCAGCAACAGCAGCAACCGCTGGGTGAGGCTGATACACATTACGAGCGCGCGGGTATCTTCCTGGAACAGGGAGCATTGGAGCGCGCGCAGCAGGAATTTTCTCGCGCGATTGCGTTGGTCGAGCGTGTGATGAATACGCTTCGCGCTCCCGAACAATGGAGGACATTTTTAGGACAGTACGCAACTTTGTATGCACAGGCAGCTATCACCCAGGTACGCCGCGACCAGGATGTGCAGGCCAGGCAACTCCTTTCGTCCTTTGCGCGTATCGCCGGGTCTGCTGTCATCGTGCAGCATATTAAGGCGTATGAGCCTTCAATTCCTGTTGAAGGCGAAGAGTTATCTGAAGCAGAGATACGTGCTAATCAGAACCTGGTCAAGCGTTTGAGGCAATTGCGTAATAGCCTCTAGCGTTGTTTGTTATCAACGTGCCAGGCGCATAGTATAATACAGACAATAGAAACATGAAAAGTGCTCATTCTAAAGGTATAGAAAACTGCTACGGCAGGGAGGGACTCCGTTATGACGATACGTTTCTTACGTGGTGATTTCCAGGCTCCCAAAGGCCATGCCATTTTTATTGCGCGCAGTACCGCCAACCCAAACATAGTGCTGGCAACCTACTGTGTTGTACCCCCAACGCCGCTTTCTTTAGCAAAGTACCTCCCCTCTTTCCTGGCTTCGCAATTGTCGCCGGAGGATTTGCAGGATGCGACCAATGTTCCAGTCATGCCTATTCCACCCATGTTGGAAGAGGGAAGCACCCTGGAACACCTGGAGATGCTGGCAGACCGCCGGGATGATGACATGGTTGATCTCGGCTCCATCAATCCTAGAGACGATGCGGCGCGCATGCAACTGGTAGCGCAGGGCTGCCAGGAGTATGGCCAGGCTTACGTCAGCTACGCGGCGAGTTTCGCGAAGGTTGGTGCCATCGAGCCAGCTGAGGAAGAAGGTGTTCCTTTGGATGACCTGGACACTGAAGAACTCTTGATACAAACTATGACCGACCGCCAGCGCCTGGCTGAACTCAGCAAGCTGGTAGGTATGGCGCGCTATGCCATTGAGGGACACGATACGGCCTTGTTGCAAGAAACCCGGCAACGCATGCTGCGCATTGCCAGGCGCATGCCAGAGAAATACCGCAGCACCGAATTAATCGCTGCCGCTATTGGAGGTGGGGAACGCGGCTCACGCCTGGCACAATTGTACCTTGAACGAGGATATAAACTGCTCGATGAGGAATATGCAGACATTCCCGACATTGAGCGCACTATTCGAGAATTGCAAAATTAGTCGCATCCGCCCGCAGAGGCCGGATAGGGGGTTGAAAATCGTATGCCATCAGTAGGATTGAATATCGATATTACTCCACTTGTGAATGCAATAGTTGCTGGGAATACCGACCAGATGACCGGCATCGCGCGCCAACTGCTAGAACCTGGCACAGGAGCCAGCGAGCTTATCGGGCGCGTCGGCATGATTGCTGCTCACGGCGATAGCGAGGGCCACATCATGCTCACCCTCGCTGCCGCCAGCATGATGTCTCGCTGGTTTATTGCATGGCAGCACCTGCTGGGCCAGGACCCCACGGATTACCGCCGTGCGTTTCCACTCGTGGCCCAATCCCTGAGCGTGGCCGCCCCCGCTGTGCGAGCAGGTCGAGCCGCTTATGACGCGCAAAACATCTATCCAGAGCCGCTCTTTCCAAGTGGCTTACCGGAGGGGCAAACCGTCAACACCGCGATGCACGATGCTATTTTTGGAAATGATGCGCGCATGGTCGAGCGGTTACTGTTAGGTCTCTATGGTACGGGCGCGGACTATCGCACCATGCACATTCGCCTGTATGACGCTATCGCTACGACCTTCCAGAATGCCGGACACCCATTGATGTTTGTCGTGCGCGGCTTTCAGTTACTCGACGCGGTCGAATGGGGGACACACGTCCCCCATATCGTTCACTGGCTCGCGCCGCATATGCCCGTACATACGGAAGAACCATCCTGGGTAAACTCGGTGCGCTCCTATCTTTCCGAACCATCACATAGCCTGGCCAGTTATCGCACCCGCCTGGCCACGCCAAAAGAGGAAAATGCGCTGCCGCTGCGACGCCTGCTGCTCAGCGATACGACAACGCCGCAAATCTGCCAGGCGGTGTTCGATGCGCTTATCAAAAATGGCGCCTCGGCGCACGGTGTTAGCTCGGCCATCGCGCTGAGCGCGGCTGACCTGATGCAGCAAGTTGGTGACGCTGATCGAGATGCATTTATTGCTGCCGCGCATGGTTTGCTCTACACTGCCGCCATACGGGTTGCCTTCTCACAGGTGCAGGAAGTGGAGGCCTTGCCGCTGCTGTTTATGGCCGCGTGTTATCTGCACGCGCTTCATAGCGAACTACCAGTGCAAAGCGCCGGGGCGCAGGCGACTCCTACGCGCTCCACCGTGCTGGGCGGTGGTCTGATTGCTCCGTCGCTGCTGGATACCCTCGGCGAACAATTGGAGGCGCAAGATGTGACGGGAGCGTCTACGACCACCCGCCGCTATATCCAGCTTGGGCATGACCCGCGTGCGATGTTTGCTGCCATTGCCCAGGCTGCCGCGCAGGCCGACGCCGTCGCCGATCAAGGGCACACCCTGCAAATTGTGCAGGCTGCTGGTGAAGTGTATATGGCATGGCCTGCCGCGCTTCGCGACGTCGGCATCGAGGGTTTGCTGCAGGTCGCCTTACGCGCTGCCGCTTTCGCCAAACGCAGCACACCGACTACGAACCCGTAGTGGACATCAATCTTTATTTGAATGATAAAATGTGGGGGCGCCAACATTGCGCCCTTTCCCGCGTTATGTACCCTGTGTATTATTAATCTGGCAAGTGCCTGGCGGATGTCTGACTCGAGGAGAAATATTTAATACTATGCGCAAGAATGTTCTTACAATTGTACTGTGCATGCTCACACTACTTCTAGCATCCTGTAGCCCTTTCGGTGGGAACAATACACAATCTACTCAACAAGTAAAAGCGCCGCCCGATCAACAAGTCTATATCGCTCCTTTAGCTGGTATTTCCGACATCTCTACATTTGACCCTGCCCTTGCGAATGACCCCTCATCGATTGCCGCGATTCAGATGGTCTTCACCGGGCTGGTACAACTTGATGATAAAGCAAATGTGCAGCCGCAGCTGGCGAAAACCTGGAATGTGAGTCCTGATGGGTTGACCTGGACGTTTCATCTCAAGCCGCATTTGATGTTCAGCGACGGAACGCCTCTGACCTCGGCAGATGTCGCCTACAGCATCGACCGGGCATTGCAACCTGCTACCAAATCGACGGTGGCCCCGATCTACCTCGACCTCATACGCGACTCCGATAAGCTGCTCGCGGGAACGATCTCCTCGCTTATCAATGACAGCCTGCTTACTCCCGATGCTAACACGCTCATTATTCAGATTAGAAAGAAGGCGGCCTACTTCCTGTCAATGCTGACCTATCCTTGCACTTATGTTGTGGAGAAACGGCTGGTTCAAGAGTCAGGGACAAGCTTCACCGATCACCTGACATTCGGCGGCGGAGCGGGGCCTTTTCGCGTAACACAATACATTCACGGCAAGGAAATAGATTTCGCGCCCAATCCAAATTACTACGATACACAGCCACAGTTGAAAAAGGTGGCCTTCCCTTTCTATCCACAGGAGGCAGCCGCGTACTCGGCATACCAGGCAGGCAGCGTCGATGCTACCGGAGTGCCGATGGTAACATTTGCCAGCGATAAACAACGGTCCGATTTCCACTTTGTGCCGCAGTTGTGGACGAACTACTACACCATGAACTACCTGGTCAAGCCATTCGACAACATTTCGATACGCCAGGCATTCGCGCTCGCCATCGACAAAACCGCTATTAGCAATACGGTCTGGCATGGGACTGTCCTTCCCTCCAACCATATCATTCCTCAGGGGATGCCCGGCTATAATCCGAACCTCACCGGCCCTGATGGAACACAAAATCTGAGGGGGAACGCACAACTGGCGAAAAACCTGCTCATGAAAGGCTTGCAGGCCGAAGGATGGTCGAGTATTTCACAGATGCCCTCCATCACTTTGACCTATGCGAGCGGTGTGAGCAGTTTCGATCAGGAAGTGAAAGCCATGATCGGTATGTGGCAGGATGCGCTTGGCGTCACGGTGAAGGCCAACCCGGTTGATTATACAACCCTGCTCGACAGGGTAACCGCAGCGACGAACAATGCGCAAGGATTACAAATGTGGGGATTGACGTGGGTCGCGGAGTATCCCGATCCCCAGGATTGGTTGACACGACAGTTTGATGCAGGTTTGCCGAACAATAATATGAACTATGGACAGAACTTCAGCAACGATGCCGCGCTCCAGCAAAAAACTCAGCAGCAGTTGGAGGCAGCCGATGCTGATTTTCACGCGCAAGAGCGGCTCCAATCCTACCAGAGGACCGAACAACAGCTAGTAAACGATGTGGCCTGGTTGCCCATGGAACAGGAGGCGCAGGTCTACTTGCTCAAGCCTTATGTTATAGGCCTGGTCATTAATCCCCAGGGCTTCATCCCGCCTGATGACTGGGCCAACATCTACGTTGTACAGCATTGAGCCACTCTTCATCCTTTCAAGCAATAAAAGACGCAATAGTCCCCTGTGAGATTTACAAACACCCTGACGTAGTACAAGTATGCCACCGTTTGCAACCTGGCGTGCATGCAGGCGGTTCAGGGCTGTAAGGCGATGCAGCATCGGTGAAAGTCCGTAGAAGCTCCCGCATTCACGCGAGGAGTATCGTCACCTGTACCCTAGCATGTTTCATGGCTCTTGTAGGTGTGCGTCTCTGTGCAAGCGCCTGCGCCTGAAAACCAAAGCCTGTACATGGCGACCTGGAACTGAGGAGCGGAATCAGCCAGGCTGCTTTTTCCACGCGCGACAGGATCTGTGAAAGGAGGGGTTTAGACAAACTGGCCTATGCCATAACTTATTCTTTGAGGATAAGCGAGGGAGTGACGTCCTCAGTGGCAGTGCAGCCAGTGTCCCACACGCCATTGAGTAGCAGTATCTCTTATTTGCGAGAGAGAGAAACGTCACAGTAATTGTTGTCTTGAGATATTTCTAAGGAGAGAAGTTTCACATGCGACCAAGCAAGAAACTCCAGGCAGGGTTTTTCCCAACCCTCCTGGCCCTGGTGGCTATGCTCGTCGTTGCCTGCGGCGGCGGCGGGACTACTACGGGCACCACCCCCACGTCGGGGACGCATACGAAAGCGCCGCAGGACCAGCAGGTGCTTATCAGCGGCGCTGAGATCGGAACGGCTGATATTTTGTCGTTCGACCCTGCGCTGGCTCCGGATGCACTATCAGCGTATGCGATCTACAATGTCTTCACTGGCCTGGTGTCGTTCGATGACAAGCTTAATCTGAAGTGCCAGCTTTGCACGACCTACAGTGTCGGCCCCGATGGAGTTACCTATACCTTCAACCTGAGACCGAATCTGACGTTCAGCGATGGCACACCTTTAACCTCAGCTGATGTCGTTTACAGTATTGACCGTGCCCTCGATCCAAAGACCCAGTCTCCTACTGCGCCATACTACTTGCGCTACATCAAAGACGCGTCCAAGCGGGTAGCAGGTACAATTCCGACCCTCATTGGCGACAGTTTGATAGCTGTCGACCCCAATACCGTCAAGATAGTTGCAGAACAGCCGGCAGCCTTCTTCCTGGAAACGTTGAGCTTTCAGGCCTCCTTTGTGGTTGAGAAGAGCGTTGTCACGAAGTGGGGCAAGGCCTGGACCGACCACCTGGCCGACAACGGCGGCCAGGGCGGCGACGGCCCTTTCAAGGTGCTGGAGTACACGCACAACAAGCAGATCGTCTTCGTGCCAAATGATAAGTACTATGGCTCACATCCGCAATTGGCAAAGGTCGTCTTCCCCTTCTACAAACAAGCCGACACCGCCTACCAGGTATACCAGGTCAACGGCATCGACTCAACGAGCATACCGACCAAACACCTGGATACCGACCGGCGTCGCTCCGACTTCATCAATGGCCCATTCCTGGCGATCAACTACTACACGATGAACTACTTGCAGAAGCCCTTTGATGTCACCTCCTGCCGCCAGGCATTTGCACTGGCCATCAACAAGGACGTGATCGTCAAGAACGTCTGGAAGAATTCCTTCCTCGCCACCAACCATATCGTTCCAATGGGACAGTACGGCTACAATCCCAATCTGAAAGGCCCGGATGGAACGACGAGCACGGCGGGCAATCAGACAGCAGCGCAAAATGATCTCAAAGCGTGCGAACAGGCCCAGGGATACGCGAGCGCAGCGAACTTCCCACCCATCACGCTGACCTACTCCAGCGCCGGCGCGCAGGACGTCAGAAATGAAGTCGCGGCCATGCAGCAAATGTGGCAGAACGTGCTGGGCATCAGCGTCAAGACCGACGACATCGACCTCAACAAGCTGTTCTCTGACGAAGGCCTGGGTTCGAACAACCCTTTGCAGTTCTACACCGGACCCGCGTGGTTGGCCGACTACCCCGATCCGCAGGACTGGACTACCCTCCAGTTCGATAAGGGCGCCAGCCAGAACGGCATGAGCTTCGGTCAGAATCACGGTCCCGATGCTGCGGCGCAGCAAATGGTGCAGCAGCAGATGGAAGCGGCTGATAAGATGACCGGTGATCCAAAGGCGCGCGAAATGGCCTACTGGAACATCGAGCAGCAGCTGGTGAACTACGTCGCCTGGTTCCCGATGGAACAGCAGGAGATCAACATCCTGCAAAAGCCCTGTGTCCAGGGTGTGGTACAGAACGCCTTCGGCCTGACCCCTCCAGACGACTGGGGTAACATCTTTATATCGACCGACACGCCCTGCGCCAAGTTAACCTAATGCAAGCGGCTTGCCACAGGTACACATGAGTCATCCCGAATTTTAAAAGGATGAGCTAGCGAAAGAAGTCTTCCTGGGTTAGACTGAGACAGATCAAATGTTTCTGACTAGCCCAGGAGGATTTTGCTATGGACAAGTATCTCATACCGTCTCAAGCTCCGCAAGTGCCGCCGTATGCAGCGCCCCTGATCGCGCAGGGACTGACGGCAGAGTTGGGAAAGTTTCTCTTGCCGTTGCTGATCGAATTGGATGACTTGCTCGATAAGCGATTGGTGCGCACGTTTACGCACCTCATTGCCGTGATCCTCACCTTTCGTGATCGGGCCAATGGGCTGCTGTTAAGCGAGTTAGGGGGCTATCTGCTCTCGCCCGACCACGCTCCCGCAGGCACCAAACGGCTGAGTAATTTGTTGCATTCGGCCAAATGGACGGCCACCATCATCACACGTTTCCTGTGGCAGCGTGCGACGGCGCAACTGCAGCAGTGGGAACAAGCAGGACAGGATGGCCTGGTGCTGTGGGATGAGAGTTGTTGGGAGAAGCCCGAAAGCAGGCACCTGCAAGACCTGGGACCCACACGGTCAAGCAAAGCGGCGCGGTTGACCCATGTCAAACCCGGCTACTATTCGCCGCCCACTGCTCCCATCTGTGTCCCCGGGATGCAATGGCTGGCCGTGTTGCTGCTTGGACGCTTTGCCTGGCAAGGGCCACCCCTGCTTGCCGCCCAACGCTGGTGGACCAACCGTGGGCCGCATGCCTCCTTCAAACGCGATGAAGAAGCTAAGTTGCTCGTGGAACTGGCGGCCTCGTGGGGGCGGGCCGTGATCCATGTCTTCGATCAAGGCTTTGCCAGTGCGTTGTGGGTCAAGTTGAGGCTTCCCTACCACTTGCGCTTCGTGTTGCGCTGGCGCAAAGACTACCAACTGCGTGACGCGGCAGGCAACCTGCGCCTCACCTGGAAAATCGCGCAGGGCAAACGCGGCTGGTCACAGCAGTGGCTCTGGGATGCGCGACGAGCTCGCTGGGTGGTGGGCAGCGTGCTGGCCTTCCCCGTGACCCATCCTGATCATCCCACCCAACCCCTGTGGTTAGTGGTGTGCCGCAGCCAGGGACGGTCTCCCTGGTATTTGCTCACCGCCGACCCGGTGGAAAGCAGTGAGCAGGCGTGGGCCGTGGTCTTTGCCTATGTGCGCCGCTGGCAGATTGAACTGAGTTGGAAATACGAGAAGAGCGAACTGGCCTTCCAAAGCCCACGGGTCTACGAAGGGGAGCCACGGGAAAAATTGTTGTTGTTGGCGACCCTGGCCTATGCGTTCCTGTTGACGTTGCTGCATGTCAGTTACACGTTGTTGCGTCTGTGGCTGTGGCGCTCGTACTGTCACCGCACTGGCCACCATTGTCGCGACGCCAAGATGCCGCTCGTTCGCTTGCGCTGCGCACTGAGTCGCTTGTGGCAAGCACATCCCCCCAACTTCGCGGCGGTGGGGGCGGCGCCCAGGCTCGTACGCGTCATCGCAGTCGTCTAGCGACGTGAACAGGCACGTAACTCCAGCAGTTTACACGCACACGAGCTGCTCTCCTCACAGGCTCGCGGGCTTCCCCATGCCCTAGACAAGAACAGCACCCGGCTTTTCCTGCCTGGGCGACCCCTCATCGCTCCTGGGCGAGACGCTCCAAGCACACATGGGTTCGTTTTCCTCTCACCAGACGGGTCGCTTCCCTCACATGAGGGAAGCGACCCGTCTGGGTTCCCGTTTCCTTTCTTTCTGGGTGGCTCAGAAAAGCCCATCAAGATGTTTTTCGGGATGACTCATG